>JAESGE010000040.1_pt1 | contig 226133 bp, 210 predicted proteins | sample 9269601 | NCBI WGS metagenome assembly JAESGE01 (sample SAMN14515569, study PRJNA621662) | algae metagenome | isolation source: Tolypothrix brevis GSE-NOS-MK-07-07A and co-occurring heterotrophs from wet... | place: USA: Grand Staircase Escalante National Monument, Utah | collected 2006-04-16
ATCGGCAAGCTCAAACAACTCCGCCGCATCGCCACCCGATACGACCGCATCCCGCAAAACTACATGGCAAGCCTATGCCTCGCAGCAATCAGCTTCTGGTGCTGAATGTCGATTCAGCCTAGGCCCCGATCCGTTCGGGCTGAGCTTGTTGAAGGGCTCCGCTTCGCTTTTTGAGTTCGACCAAGCCTCCCAAGAAAGACAGTCCTTCGACAAGCTCAGGATGAGCGGATGCTGTGTGCTGATTCGGCCCGCCAAGGGAAGGGCCGCAAGGCCGACCGGCCGCCCGCAGGTGCCGCGGAGCGTAGCGGAGGGAACAGCACCGAGGACGAACCCGCGGAGGCGGGTTCGCAGACCAAAGCGTCAGGGGGCCATCATAAGCCGGGTTCTGTATCCTCAGGCGGTATCCCTTGCAGGACGGGCCTGCGGTGGCAGCCATTCATCTGCTCGCCGGATTGCTCCGGCGCTCTAGCAGCCAACCCGGGTCTCTCGGCGCGAAACACGCCTACCCTTCTTGCGAAAGGCGCGAGACCCCTATTCGGCCTTGCTCCGGGTGGGGTTTGCCATGCGGTTGCTGTTGCCAGCCCCCCGGTGCGCTCTTACCGCACCCTTTCACCCTTGCCTGTGCGCCCCTTTCGGGGAAGCCATCGGCGGTTTGCTCTCTGTGGCACTTTCCCTTGCGCCCCCGAAGGAGCGCCGGCGGGCGTTACCCGCCACCCTTGTTTCGTGGAGCCCGGACTTTCCTCGCATCTTGCGACACGCGGCTGCCTCAGGCCCCCTGACAAGGCGGCCTATAGGCCCGCAGACGGAGGTAGGAAACCCCCAGCCTGCTACCGCGTCCGCCCCTGATCGCGGTCGAGCAGCAATTGCCACAGGATCGCGCCGATCTCACCGTCCGGCACGCCGGTGATGCGATGCGGGCGCCAGCGGCGCTCGAACGCTTCGACCACCTTCACCTGATCGGTGATGTCATAGCCGAACCGTTCCAGCGCGAGGAAAAACGCGCCGTCATTGTGGAACGGATTGCCCGCTGCCAGGCATTCGGGCTGCGGCAGGCACAGCTTGTATTCGGCCAGCCGCTCCCACGGAAACAGCTCGCCCGGATCGGTCTTGCGCATCGGGGCGACATCGGAATGGCCGACCACATTGGCGCGCGGGACATCATACTGCCGCACAATCCGCGCCAATAGCGGGACCAGCGCGTCGATCTGCGCGTCCGCAAAGGGGCGGTAGCCGAGCGCGTGGCCGGGATGATCGAGCTCAATCCCGATGCTGGCCGAGTTCACATCGGGAATGCCGCGCCAGAACGAAGCCCCGGCGTGCCACGCGCGGCGGTCTTCGGGCACCAGCCGGATAACCTCGCCTTCTTCGGTGATGCAGTAATGCGCGCTGACCGAAGCGGCAGGATCGCACATCCGTTCAAGCGCGGTTTCGACCGGTTTCATCTCGGTAAAGTGGAGCACCACCATGCTGATCGGCAGCGTGCGCGGCCCATGATTGGGCGAGAGAACCTCGCGGTGCACCAGTTCATCGCCCCCCAGCATGACGTGTTGCCCTAACCGATCATGTCTTCAGGCACCGGCAGCACCGCGCCCAGCACCAGCGCGCCATCGCCGAGCTTGTATTGCAGGCCGCCGTCCATTTCCTCGGCCAGCACCGCGATCATGTGCGCGGCTGCCGTGCGGCTGGTGATTTCATCGTCGGCAAGATCGCCCTGCAACGCACGGCCGATGATCTCGTCAAACGCGATCCGGTCGCCGCGCGCGCGGGCCACGATCTCGACCGCCCCGTCGCGCCGTTCGGCCCCGATATCCAGCGTGCCGCCGCGCACCAGCGCATCAAGCGCGATCTGCGCCAGGTTCAGCAGCACCTTGATCGCGGGCTTGGGCAGGCTCGGTTCAGGGATCACCCAGTTGATCGTCACCCGCTTCGATTCCGGGGCCAGCGCCTCGACCACGCTGCGCGCCTCATCAATCGGGATCGCTTCGCCAAATCCGCCCGCCGCGCCGAACGCCAAGCGGAAGAACTTGAGCTTGTCGGTGCTGATCCGGGCCGATTGTTCGAGCAATTCCATGCAGCGCGCGCGCATTTGCGGGTCCTGCTCGTCCGCCAGCAGCTCCAGCCCATTGGCGAGCGCGCCCACAGGCGAGAGCATATCGTGGCACAGGCGCGAGCACAGCATCGCGGCAAGATCGGTTTGCGAGATCATGGAGTGGTTAAGGTCCAGCCGTGTTGGAGACACATGTTACACTGTCTAAGAGCAAAAAATCCACCTTGCCTAGGGCCGCACGGCCGTGGCCGGACGGAATGGGCGGAAAAGTCGTTAACGGGTGTGCGCATGGGCGCCACCTTACCCTTCGCTCACGCGGTAGGAAAGCGCGGTGAAGCCCTCACACGCGTCCTGCCAGAACCGCAAGTCCTCGCCCGCAATGATGGCCCAGACCCGCCCGTCGCCCGCCGCCATGGCGCGGTCTGTCTCGGATGGGGCAGCCGGGCCTGCGGGGTGCGAATGGAAATACCCCACCACCTGCGGCCCGCCCCCCGCTACACCGGCGCGCGCGGCCCGGTGCGCATCGATCAGCGCCTGAGGGTCTATTTCGAAGTGCGTTGCGGGGGCAGGGTGAATGTTGGCCGTTTCGCGGGCCTCGGCGATGTGGGTGCCTTGGCCCAGCAGTATTCCGCAAGCCTCGTGAGGATGCGCAGCGGCAGCGGCGGCAAGCATCGCGTTTAGGGCTTCACGCGCGACTTCCAATTCGGTCTGCTCTGAGCTTGTATCCATAAATCCCAAAATCCGTTCGCCCTGAGCTTGTCGAAGGGTCGTCCTTCACTTAGCGCCAACCAATGGTGTTCTGGACTTATATGCTGCATTGCCGTGGCGGCCAGTTCTATGTCGGTCACACCGAGGATCTTGAGCATCGCATCGGCCAACACCAATCGGGCACAATCCCCGGCTTTACCGCCGACAGACTGCCTGTCGAGTTGGTATGGTCGGGCGAATTTCCGACACGTCATGAAGCTTTGGCGTTCGAATTGCAGATCAAAGGCTGGTCACGCGCCAAGAAATTGGCGTTGATCCGCGGGGATTGGGAACGGATTTCAGCCTTGGCAAAAAGCAAGAACGACCCTTCGACAAGCTCAGGGCGAACGGAAGTGTTGGAGGGCTCCACCCTTTCCCCCGCCCGCCTCGACAAGGCACTGGCGGAAGCCACGGGGATGAGCCGCGCGCGGGTGCAGGGGTTGATTGATGAAGGCCGGGTCGATGTGGCGGGCAAGACCGTCACCTCCGCTTCGATGAAGGTCGCAGCAGAAACGCCCTTCCGCATCATCATTGCCGCCGCCATGCCAGCCGCAGCGCAGCCTGAGGACATCCCGCTCGCCATCGCCTATGAAGACGCGCATCTGATCATCGTCGACAAGCCTGCGGGCATGGTGGTGCACCCGGCGGTGGGCAATATCACCGGCACGCTGGTCAACGCGCTGCTGCACCATTGCCGGGGGAACCTCAGCGGCATCAACGGCGTCGCGCGCCCCGGTATCGTCCACCGGATCGACAAGGACACATCAGGGCTGCTGGTGGTCGCCAAGTCCGACGCCGCGCACGAAGGCCTCGCCGTGCAATTCGCCGCGCACACCGTCCATCGCCGCTATATCGCGGTGTGCGCCGGGCACCCTTCGCCTGCTGAGGGCACGATCAATGCGCGCGTGGGCCGGTCGGACAGTGACCGAAAGAAAATGACGGTGCTGCCCAACAATTCCTCACGCGGGAAAACCGCGATCACGCATTACAAGGTGCTTCAGCGGCTGGATCATGCCGCCGTGATCGAATGCCGCCTCGAAACCGGCAGGACCCACCAGGTGCGCGTTCACTGCGCGTCAATCGGTCATGCTCTATTGGGAGATCCTGCTTATGGACGTACCCCGCAACCCTTGCGTGCCGTGCTGGAAAGCCTCGGTTTCCAGCGACAGGCACTGCACGCTGCCGAACTGGGATTTCAGCACCCGGTGACCGGCGAATCGATCCATTTCCGCTCCGAACTGCCAGCCGATATGGCGGAACTTATCGACCAATTGGGTCGTTCTGATCGATGAAATGCGCATACAACCACCCGGTTTTCGCGTATATATAGACCCGTGGCCCATCTGCGGGATGCCCATCAGGGGTCCCGCGCAAGCGGTCGACACAGAAAGGTTAGGCAAAGAGTGACAAAGTCAAAGACCACTTCGGTCCCGGCGCTGAGCGGTGAGCAGAGCCTCAATCGCTACCTGTCGGAAATTCGCAAATTCCCGGTGCTGACCGCTGAGCAGGAATATATGCTCGCCAAGCGCTATCAGGAACACGAAGATCCCGAAGCTGCCGCCCAGCTTGTTTCCAGCCACCTGCGGCTCGTTGCGAAGATCGCGATGGGTTATCGCGGCTATGGCCTGCCCGTCGCTGACCTCATCTCCGAAGGCAATGTCGGCCTGATGCAGGGCGTCAAGAAGTTCGAACCCGATCGCGGCTTCCGCCTCGCGACCTATGCGATGTGGTGGATCAAGGCCTCGATGCAGGAGTTCATTTTGCGGTCGTGGAGCCTTGTCAAAATGGGCACCACCGCTGCGCAGAAGAAACTGTTCTTCAACCTGCGCCGGATGAAGAAGCAGCTTGAAGCTTACGAAGACAGCGACCTGTCGCCCGCTGACGTGACCAAGATCGCGACCGATCTTGGCGTGCCGGAACAGGAAGTCGTCAACATGAACCGCCGGATGATGATGGGCGGCGATGCGTCGCTCAACGTCAGTCTGCGCGGGGACGAGGAAGGCTCGGGCGAATGGCAGGATTGGCTGACCGACGACCGCCCCTTACAGGACGAAACCGTCGCCGAGGCTGAAGAAAGCCAGATGCGCATGGCGATGCTGAGCGAAGCGATGGGCAGCCTCAACGAACGCGAGCGCCACATCCTGACCGAACGCCGCCTGACCGAAAAGCCGCAGACGCTGGAAGAGCTGTCGCAGGCCTACGACGTGAGCCGCGAACGCATCCGCCAGATCGAAGTGCGCGCGTTTGAAAAGCTGCAAAAAGCGATGCAGCGGATCGCGGGTGAGCGGCTGCTGCCGGGGATGGCCTGACGCCGTAACTGCTTATTGGCGGCACCTGTCGGGTTTTAAGCAGGTAAAGGCGCAGTAAATGTGGTTTTGAAAGGGCGCTGCGGGAGATCGCAGCGCCCTTTTCAGTGTCCCATCGCCAATGTTTCACGTGAAACATTTAGCGAACTTCATTTCGCCGGTGCCAAATCCAGCACCGCCGCCACCATCGCCCGCGTGCCCAGCACCACGCTCTCGCGCGGGGCGACCTGGAACAGCGGGGAATGGTGCCCGGCAATCGGTGCGCCGCCCGCTTTCGCCGCCGCGATCCGTTCGGGCGTGGTGCCGCCGACTGTGAAGTAATACCCCGGCACGCCGGTTTCCTCGGACACGAAATAGGTGAAGTCTTCCGCGCCCATGTTTCGCTGTTCGAACGGCTCGAACGTCCCCTCACCCAACTCACGTTGCATCACCGCGTTGAGACGGCGGGCGAGCGCGGGGTTGTTGTTGGTAACTGGCGTGCCTGACAGGCGGGTGACGGTGACCGGGCGATTATCGGGCAGCCCGTGTGCCTTGCCGATATTGACCGCGATCCGCTCAATCGTGGCGATTACCTGTTCGCGCGTCGCCTCGTCATTGGCGCGCACAGTGACCTGCAACTTCGCCTCGTCGGAGATGATGTTGTGCTTGGACCCGGCGTGGAAGCTGCCGACCGTCACCACCACCGGCGTCAGCGGGCCAATCTCGCGGCTGTCGATCGATTGCAGCGCGGTGACGACCTGCGCCGCGATATAGACCGGATCGCGCCCCAGATGCGGCGCTGCGCCGTGGGTGCCGATGCCCGGCACGATGATGTCGAGCGAATCCGATGATGAATACTGGATGCCCTCCGATGCTGAGACCTTCCCGGTCTCCAACTCCGCCGCCACATGGAAGGCGAGCGCGTAGTCAGGCTTGCCGAAACGCTCGTAAAGCCCGTCCGCCATCATCGCCTTGGCCCCGCGGACGCCTTCTTCGGCGGGCTGGACGATGAACATCAACGTGCCTTTCCACTGGTCCTTCATCGCCACCAGCCGCCGCGCGGTGCCGACCATCGAGGTGATATGCACATCATGCCCGCAGGCGTGCATCACCGGATATTCCTTGCCATCCTCGCCGATCTGCTTGGCCTTGGAGGCATAGCCGAGGCCCGATTTCTCCTCGACCGGCAGCCCGTCCATATCGGCGCGCAGCAGGATCAGGGGGCCGTTGCCGTTCTTCAACATGGCGACCACGCCGGTCTTGCCGACGCCGGTGGTTACCTCAAGCCCGGCCGCGCGCAGCTCGGTCGCCATCTTCGCCGCGGTGCGGTTTTCGAGGAAGGAGAGTTCGGGATTCTCATGGAAATCGACAAACAGCGGGGCGAGATAATTGTCATACTCAGCCTCAATCGCGCGCACTGTGGCAGCATCTTCGGCTTGGGCGGGGGTCGTGGCCAGCGTGGCGGAAAGCGCCAGCGCGCTGACGGCAATGGTATGAAGCAAGCGCATCGAAAGAACTCCCCTGATAGTCAGCCGATAACTAGGCACAGGCGCATGCCGTGCACAAGCGGCGATACTTCCCCGCGCGCTCGCAACTCGCTAAGACTGGGGAATGATCGCCACTGTCGCACGCTTCACCGCCAAGTTCATCGCCGGGTTTATCGTGCTGTCGCTGGCGCTAGTGGTAGCGTTCAAATGGCTCCCCATCCCCGTCACCGCGACCATGCTGATGGATGAAAACGGCATCACCAAGGATTGGGAAAGCCTCGACAATATCGACCGCAATCTGGTGTCCGCCGTAATCGCAGCCGAAGATTCGCGCTTCTGCGAACATTACGGCTTTGATGCCGAAGCGATCGAGCAGGCCATCGAAGAACGCCTCGCCGGAGAGCGGGAGCGCGGTGGTTCCACGATCAGCCAGCAGACCGCCAAGAACGTGTTCCTGTGGCAAGGCGGTGGGTTTTTCCGCAAGGGTCTGGAAGCGTGGTTCACCTTCTGGATCGAGACGATCTGGGGCAAACGGCGGATCATGGAGGTCTATCTCAACGTCGCTGAGACCGGGATCGGCACATATGGCGCGGAAGCCGGATCGCAGCGATATTTCCAACACTCCGCCACGCGCCTGTCCGCCGACGAGGCGAGCCGCATGGCCGCCGCCCTGCCCAGCCCCAAGAAACGCGCCGTGATCGGCCCCGGCGGGTGGCTCGCGCGCCACGGCAACTCGATCGAACGCCGCATCGGCATTGTCCGGCGTGACGGGCTGGATGCTTGCGTCTATAACTGATCCGCAATGCACGCCCATGCCCACCATAACCATGCCCACGGCGCTTCCGATTGCCACGGGCTGCACAATGCACATGGCCACCATCAAGGCCCGGCGGACTTCGGCAGCGCCTTTGCCATTGGGATCGGGCTGAACCTCACCTTTGTCGTGATCGAGGCGGCAGCCGGGTTTGCCTATGGATCGATGGCGCTGGTGGCCGATGCCGGGCACAATCTGTCGGATGTGCTAGCGCTGGTGCTAGCCTGGTTTGCCAGCATCGCCGCGCGCCGCCCGCCTTCGGGCCGCTTCACCTATGGTTTCAAGAGCTCGACCATCCTTGCCGCGCTGGGCAATGCCTTGCTGCTGGCCTTCGCGATCGGGGTGATCCTGATCGAGACGTTCCACCGGTTGATGACCCCGCAGCAGCCCGAAGGCATGGCGATGGTGGTGGTCGCCGGGATCGGAGTGGGCATCAACGCGTTGACCGCCATGCTATTCATGCGCGGTCAGGAGGATATCAATATCCGTGGAGCCTATCTCCACATGGCCGCCGATGCGCTGGTGTCGCTGGGCGTGGTCGTGGCCGGGGTGGCAATACTCTTCACCGGGCTGTGGTGGATCGATCCGCTGGTCAGCCTCGTGATCGTCGCGGTGATCGCCTGGGGCACCTGGGGTCTGGCGCGCGATAGCCTGACGATGGGCCTGCTCGCAGCGCCCGCCCGGATTGATCTGGCCGAGGTCAAGGCGCATCTCGCCAGCTTTGACGGGGTGAGCGCGGTGCATGATCTTCACGTGTGGCCGATGTCGACCACCGAAACGGCGCTGACCGCGCATCTGGTGATGCCGGGGCGGCCTGCTTCGGACAGTTTTCTGCGCGATCTGGCAGATTCGCTCGAAACGCGGTTCGGGGTCGGGCATTCGACCTTGCAGGTTGAAAGCGGCGAGAATCCCTGTGCCAAAGACTGCGGGCACGGGTGCAGCTGATGGCCGCGCGTCCTCGCCCCACCTCGGATGAAGCGCGCGAGGCGCTGCGCGATGCGATGGCGCGGCTGGCGGCGGGCGATGCCCAGGCGCTCGAAGAAATTTACCGCGCTACCCGGGTGAAGCTGTTCGGCATTTGCTTGCGTATCTTGGGCGATCAAAAGGAAGCCGAGGACGCCTTGCAAGACGTCTATGTCAATCTGTGGCAGCGGGCCGACCGCTATGACCCGACCCGCGCGAGCCCGATCGCGTGGCTGGCGGCGTTTGCCCGAAACCGGGCGATAGACCGGCTGCGGACGGGGAAGGTGCGCGGCGGCGCGGTGCCGGTGGAGGAAGCCGCGCCGCTCGCCGATCAAACGCCGCTGGCTGACATGCTGCTGGTCGATGCCGAGCAGGCGGCGCAGATTCACAAGTGCCTCGGCGGTCTTGATGACCGGACGCAGGGCCACATCCGCGCGGCGTTTTTCGAAGGGCAGACTTATGCGCAATTGGCCGAGGCTGCCGACGTCCCATTGGGCACGATGAAAAGCTGGATCAGGCGCGGGCTGCAACGCCTGCGCGCCTGCCTGGAAGCGAGCGAAGCGGCATGAGCGGCCCCGAGACCACCCCTGAACCGGAAGCGACGCGCGACGATCCGATGATCGCTGCCGAATGGGCGCTCGGCCTGCTCGAAGGCGAGGAACTGCTCGCCGCGCGCGGGAAATATGCGACCGATCCGGACTTTGCCTGGCGCAAGGAATGGTGGGACAACTGGTTTGCCCCGCTGACCGATGCCATGCCCGGCGCCGAGCCGAGCCCGCAGGTGTGGGACGGCATTGCCGCGCGCATCGCAGCGCAGCAGGCCGCGACGGTTGCAGTTGGCGAGACGCCCACGCCGTCCAATGTTATCGCGCTCGAAGCGCGCGTGCGGCGGTGGCAGTGGGTGGCGGGGCTAACGTCGGCGGCTGCGGCGGTTGCGCTCGCGTTGTTCGCCTTTGCTCCCGCCCGCTCACCTGTCGAAGCGCCCACGCAAATCGCCGCTGCTGCTCCGCTTGTGGCGACCGTGCCGATTGGAGAGACGGGGCTGCGGCTCGACGTCACTTACATCCCCGAAAGCGAGCGGATGCTGGTCGCCGCGATCGGCCTGACCGCCGACGGGGTGCATGATCACGAGCTGTGGCTTGTGCCTGCCGATGGCGGCGCGCTGCATTCGCTGGGCGTGGTCGCGCCAGGCGAGGTGCGCAGCATGGTTGTGCCTGCTGCGGTCACTGCCAAGCTCGGTGACGGGGCAAGCCTGGTGCTCACCCGCGAACCGATTGGCGGCAAGCCCGAAGGCGTGGATGCCGGGCCCGTGGTGGCCAAGGGCGCCTTTAACCCGGTCTGAGACATTCGGGCGCTTGATCGCCCGCCGTGGCGCGGTTTCGCTTCACCGCTGAATTATGGCAATTCATCCGCATTATCATTTTGTCTGCATCCGCGCTCAACAGGGCGGCGTAGCTTTGGGGCAAGCGGGAGGGCTTGCAGACCCGACAACAGCCAAAAGGAGATATCTGCCATGACCCTCAAGACCACGCTTACCGCCGCCTTCGCCGTCGCGCTTGCTGCCACCACCGGCTTTGCCGCGCTTCCCGCCGTCGCGCACCAGCACGGCCATCACAAGGCCGCGGCAACCACCGCTCCCAACATTGTCCAGACCGCGATGAGCACCGGCGTGCACAACACTCTGGTCGCCGCCGTCAAGGCCGCAGGCCTCGTCGATACCCTGTCGAGCCCCGGCCCCTTCACTGTCTTTGCGCCGACCGACACCGCCTTTGCCAAGCTGCCCGATGGCACCGTCGCGACGCTGGTGAAGCCTGAGAACAAGGGCACGCTGACCGGCATCCTCACCTACCATGCCGTCGCGGGCAAAGTGACCGCCGCCGATCTCGTCGCGCTGATCAACAAGCACGGCGGCACCGCCACGCTCACCACCGTTTCGGGCGGCAAGCTCAAGGCGCGGCTTTCGGGCGACAAGATTGTGATCACCGATGCGGCGGGACGCGCGACTGCGGTGACCACCGCCGACGTGATGACCTCGAACGGCGTGGTCCACGTGACTGACGGCGTGTTCCTGCCCGCCTGATAGGCCTTACCGGCTGGCGCTGTCCCCAACCCCATCCCATTCACGGGGGCAGCGCTTCTCCCGACCCCGTCCGGCCTTCCCCAAGGCTGGGCGGGGTTTTGCCTGTTTTCCCAGTGACTGGTTTCGTCTAAGCTAGCGCCATGATTGCGCAGAACAAATCGCACCGGTGGAAGCTGCTCCTTGGTGCAGTCATCATCATGCTGTGTTTGGCGGTGGCAGGTTGGAGATTGTCGAAAGCGCGCTGCGTTCAACTTGTTGGCGAGCTCACCTGCCGCGTTGACACGAGTTCGAAGATTGTCGCACTCACCTTCGACGACGGGCCAACCCCTGAAGGCGTTGACGCAGTGCTTCGCGAGCTCGAACCGCGCGGCATCAAGGCTACGTTTTTCCTGATCGGCAACCGAATGGAACGGTTTCCCGGCCAGGCCGAACGGCTGGTGTCCGCCGGGCACGAATTGGGCAACCACACCTATTCGCACCAACGCAATCTGGGTCGCTCGCAGTCCTTTTATGCCGAGGAAATCGCAAAGACAGACCGCCTGTTGCAACGCGCCGGCAGCCGCACCACGCTGTTTCGGCCGCCCTTCGGCAAGCGCTTGATCGGTCTGCCACTTGAGGTCGACCGCGCGGGCTACCGCACGATCATGTGGGACGTGGAAGACCAGCCCGAGAAATATGATGAGCCGCAAGCCTATGCCAATGACATTCTGGTGCGTGTGCGTTCGGGGTCGATTATCTTGATCCACCCGATGCACCGGCACAATCAGACGGCAAAAGATGCGTTGCCGATCATCCTTGATGGATTGCAGGCCAAGGGGTTCGAGGTGGTGACGGTTTCGGAATTGCTGAAACGAACGCGGCAGGTCTCTCAGGCTCAGGGCCCTCTTCGGCCTTCATCCATGGTCACAAAGCGCTCTAGCGCTTGGGGGTGAGTTCGAACTGCATGTTGACCGAAGCCACGACCGCGCTTTCGCCATTGTCGATCTTCGTCGCGGACTCCATCGCAACGGCACGGGCCATCGGCGCGGGTTCACCCGTGATCCGCACGCCGCCATCGTTCACTGAGACTATGCGGCTGATCCGCATCCCCAGTGCCGCAGCATAATCATCGGCTTTCTTGCGTGCATCGGCCACAGCCTGCTTGCGCGCAGCGGCTTCGATCGCGGGCGGCGGCCGGTCGGCGCCCCACCATCCGCGAGAATTATGCACCGACACATCGGTCGCCCCGGCCTCGACCAAAGCTTCGATGACGGCACCGGCCTGTTCGGTATTGCGGACAAACACGATCAGTTGCTGTGACGCGATGTAACCTTCATCGCGGTCGCCATCATTGTCGTCGGGATCGCTGCCCCGTCTGAATTCGAAATTCGCATTGGAGATGTCGCGTTTATCGATGCCGTTGCCAGCAAGCTGTTTGCGCAGTTGCTCCAGTGTAGAGGCATTGTCGCGAATGGCGCGCGCAGGATAGCTGGAAAAGCTTCGCGAGCCTGCCCGTATGGTAAAAACGTCCGCACCTTCAGACGTGGAGTAGCCGACGCCGCTCACCGAAAGGACCGTGTCCTTCGAAGCTTCATTCGCGCCGGTTGCCGAAACCAGCATCGGGGCGGCAAACAACGCCAGCCAGCCGCATTTGAGAAACCGGTCCATAGTCAAACTCCCACGGCACAGGAATACCGTGGGAGGATTAAAATAGCGTTCTGATTCGACGAATTAATCGGGAGGGGCGGCGTTACGCCGCCTCTTCCTTCTTGTCCTCAGCGCCGATCACGCGGATCGGTTCCTTCTTGCCCGCGACCACATCGGCATCGATCACGATCTCGGTCACGCCGACCATGTCGGGCAGATCGAACATCGTGTCGAGCAGCAGGCCTTCGACAATCGAGCGCAGGCCGCGTGCGCCGGTCTTGCGCTTGATCGCGCGTTCGGCAATCGCTTGCAGGGCGTCAGGGGTGAAGGTCAGTTCGACATCTTCGAGCTCGAACAGTTTGCGATATTGCTTGACCAGCGCGTTCTTGGGCTCGCTCAGGATCGTCACCAGCGCGGGGATGTCGAGATCGTGCAGCGTCGCGATCACCGGCAGACGGCCGACGAATTCGGGGATCAGGCCGAACTTGAGCAGATCCTCAGGCTCGCTCTTCTCCAGCAATTCGCCCACGCGGCGCTTGTCGGGATCGGCAACATGCGCGCCGAAGCCGATCGAACGTTTCTGCAAGCGGTCGGCGATGATCTTGTCGAGGCCAGCAAAGGCCCCACCGCAGATGAACAGGATGTTGGTGGTGTCCACTTGCAGAAACTCCTGCTGCGGATGCTTGCGCCCGCCCTGCGGCGGCACGGAAGCGGTGGTGCCTTCCATCAGCTTGAGCAGCGCCTGCTGCACACCTTCGCCCGAAACATCGCGGGTGATCGAGGGGTTTTCCGCCTTGCGCGTGATCTTGTCGATCTCGTCAATATAGACGATCCCGTGCTGCGCCTTTTCGACATTGTAGTCGGACGATTGCAGCAGCTTGAGGATGATGTTCTCGACATCCTCGCCCACATAGCCCGCTTCGGTCAGCGTGGTCGCATCGGCCATGGTGAATGGCACATCGAAAGTGCGCGCCAGCGTCTGCGCCAGCAGGGTCTTGCCCGAACCGGTCGGGCCGACGAGCAGGATGTTCGACTTGGCCAGCTCGACTTCGCCCGACTTGCCACTGTGCTTCAGGCGCTTGTAATGGTTGTGTACGGCCACTGCGAGCACGCGCTTGGCGCGGTCCTGCCCGATCACGTAATCATTGAGCGTCGTGAAGATATCCATCGGCGTGGGGATTTCGCCGTCTTTCTTGCCGGCAATCCCTGCCTTGGTTTCTTCGCGGATGATGTCGTTGCACAGCTCGACGCATTCATCGCAGATGAACACCGTGGGGCCGGCAATCAGCTTGCGCACCTCGTGCTGCGACTTCCCGCAGAAGCTGCAGTAGAGGGTGCTCTTGCTATCGGATCCGCTCAATTTGGTCATTCCTGTGTCCTCGAATCCGGCCCGGCACGTTGCACGCAGATGGGGCGGATTCGCCAAATGTATCGATGGCACCAGATGAATCAACACATGGCGCGATAATTCGTGTTGTTACCATAGCTGCCGTTGACGCCGAAGCGCGCAAAAGACCGGCAATTGCGACCCCTGTCCCATGCCGGAGCAGGTGGGCTGACAAGTCTTATTCGGGCCTTATTCAGGCGCGCCGCCCGAACCTTCCTCGCTATCACCATCCTCATTATCGGGCCGGGTCTCGAACACCTTGTCAACCAGACCAAAGGCCTTGGCTTCTTCAGCTTCGAGGAAGGTGTCGCGGTCCATTGCCTTTTCGATTTCTTCAAGGCTGCGGCCGGTGAACTTCACGTAAAGGTCGTTCATACGGCTGCGGATGCGCAGGATTTCGCGCGCCTGAATCTCGATGTCCGAGGCCATCCCGCGCGCGCCGCCCGAAGGCTGGTGGACCATGATCCGCGCATTGGGCAACGCAATCCGCATCCCCGGCTCGCCCGCGGCCAGCAAGAAGCTGCCCATCGAAGCGGCCTGCCCCATGCACACGGTCGACACGCGCGGCTTGATATATTGCATGGTATCGAAGATCGCGAGACCGGCCGTCACCACCCCGCCGGGCGAATTGATATACATGCTGATCGGCTTCGACGGATTTTCGCTTTCGAGGAACAGCAGCTGCGCCGTGATCAGCGACGCCATGCCATCTTCCACCTGACCGGTGACGAACACGATCCGTTCGCGCAGCAGGCGGCTGAAAATGTCGAAGCTGCGTTCGCCCCGGCTGGTCTGCTCGACCACCACTGGAACCAGAGCGCCGGTTACCGGATCGCGCGTGAACTGGCCTTGGGTGCCGTAGGTTTCGTGCGTGTTGCCGAACAGATCGATCATGAGAGGTGCGTGTCCTTCGTGGGTGTCGATACGGCTATGTCGGACGCTGGGGGGCAATTTCAAGGGCGTTTACCAAACCGGGTGTGAATTGCTGACGGTAACTCCGGCGTTTTCCCCCTTGCCGTAATCGCGTTCCGTGGCAAACCCTAGGGTGATGACATCAACCACCCTTGCCCGCACGGGCCTCGCCCTGCTGCTCGCCACATCGGCCAGCGCAGCCATCGCGCAATCTGCCAGCCAGCCGCCCGCTGAACCGGCGGTGGACCGGGCCGCGGTGAATGAGCTGCTGGCGGTGGACGAATATATCCTGCGCATTCAGGCGCTCGACGACAATGGCCCGCGGATCAATGCCGTGATCGACTATGACCCCGCAGCCTCGGTCAAGGCGCGCCAGCAATTGGCAGTTGGCCCGCTCAATGGTCGCACCGTGCTGGTGAAGGACAATGTCGAGACCGCCGAATGGCCCACCACCGCAGGCAGCCTCGCCCTGAAGGACAACATGACCGGGCGCGACGCGACGCTGATCGCCAATCTGCGCAAGGCCGGCGGCGTGGTGCTAGGCAAGACCAACCTCAGCGAATGGGCCAACATTCGCTCGGACGGATCGACTAGCGGGTGGAGCGCGGTGGGCGGTCTCACGCGCAACCCTCACGCGATTGATCGCAACACCTGCGGATCATCATCAGGCAGCGGCGCGGCGGTGGCGGCGGGCTTTGCGTGGGGGGCAATCGGGACAGAGACGAATGGATCGATCACCTGTCCGGCAAGCATCAACGGCATCGTCGGCTTCAAACCCAGCGTCGGGATCGTCAGTCGCACGCATGTGGTGCCGATTTCGAGCACGCAGGACACGGCCGGGCCGATGACCCGCACCGTCTTTGACGCCGCCCTGCTGCTGACCGCGATTGCGGGCGAGGACAGCGCCGATGCGGTCACGCTGACCGCCAAGCGGGTGCCGGATTACACCGCCGGGCTCGACACCTATTCGCTGGCTGGCGTGCGGATCGGGGTGATGCGCAATCAGGTTGGCAACCGCGCGGACTTGAAGGTGATTTTCAACACCGCGCTGGCCGATCTTGAGCGCGCCGGTGCGGTGCTGGTCGACATCGATTTTGAACCGAACGAACAGATGTATGGTGACAGCTTTACCGTGCTGATGTTCGAACTGCGCGAGGAGATGGGCAAATATCTCGCCTCGATCCCCCCGTTCACGGAGGGCGCAACCCCGCGCAGCCTAGCCGATCTGATCGCTTTCAACACCGCCAACACCCTGGTGGAAATGCGCTGGTTCGGACAGGAGCTGTTCGAACTGGCCGAATCCACCACCGACCGCGCGGCTTACGAAACCGCGCGCGCCAATGCGGTGCGGATCGCGGGCGCGGAAACGCTCGACAAGCTGCTCGCCGACAACAATGTGCAATTCCTCGTCGCCCCCACGCGGGAGGCGGCGTGGGTCAGCGACCTTGTCAATGGCGACAATTTCAACGGGTCGGTCGGGTTCGGCAGCCCGTCGGCGATTGCGGGCTATCCGCACCTCACCGTGCCGATGGGCGCGATTGAGGGATTGCCGGTCGGGATCAGCATCATGGGCGCCAAGTGGGAAGACCACGCGGTGCTGAAAGCGGGCGCGGCCTACGAAAAAGCGCGAACAGCCAAGCTGCCCGCGCCTTCGTTCCGTCCTTGGCGACCGGCGGGGGAGTAATCCAAGGCATCCGGACACTTGTCCGGGTCGCTATTACTGAGGACGTGTGCAATGACCCGTGACGGCAGCAATTCCGCTGTCAGATCAACGAGGAAACATGCATGTCACTGGTAGAAATGTGCGTGTTGCTTGGATTGCTGATCGCCTTTGCCACCCTCATCTTGAAGGTGGTTGAGGTGTCCCGATCGAAGTAGCAGTTAGCCACGGTTCGGGGGGCTGGTTGCAGCCAGTCCCTCGGACTTCCAAACGAATTGACCCCCGACCGTTGCAGCGGCCAGGGGTCTATCAAACAGGAATAACCTGTCACTGGTTGGTCCCATATACGCTTGGTTTCCCAACAAAGCAATAATGGGTATCTGGTACTCGCTCAGTTGGGCTCACCGACCGACTGCCGAGTACGTTACTTTTTCGCAGCTGCCTTCTTGGCCGGGGCCTTCTTGGCAGCCGGCTTTTCAGCCGGGGCTGCTTCTGCTTCGGCCTTCTTCGCCGGAGCCTTCTTGGCGGCTGGCTTCTTGACAGCGGGCTTTTCCTCAGCAGCAGGCGCTTCTTCAGCGGCAGCTTCAGCCTTCTTGGCAGGGGCCTTCTTCTTGGCCGCAGCCTTCTTCGGCGCAGGAGCGGCTTCAGCGGTATCTTCCGCTTCAATCGCAGCCTGAAGTTCCTCAACGGTCACTTCGCGCTCGGTGACTTCGGCCTTGTCGAACAGGAAGTCGACGACCTTGTCTTCATACAACGGCGCGCGCAGCTGGGCGGCGGCCATCGGTTCGGACTGGATGTACTGGACAAAGCGCTCACGATCCTCGTTGCGATATTGCATCGCAGCCTGCTGGATCAGCATGCCCATTTCCTGCTGGGTCACTTCAACGCCATTGGACTGGCCGATTTCCGACAGCAGCAGGCCCAACCGCACGCGGCGTTCGGCGATCGAACGATACTCGTCCTTCTCGTCTTCGATCTGCTTGAGCGCGCCAGCCGGATCCTCGTCGTTGGCGGCTTCCTGCTGAAGCTGCGCCCAGATTTGCTGGAATTCGGCTTCAACCATCGTGCCGGGCACTTCGAAGCTGTGGCCCGCCGCCAGCTGATCGAGCAGCGCGCGCTTCATCTGGGTGCGGGTCAAACCGGCGGTCTGCTGTTCCAGCTGCGCCTTCATGATCTCGCGCAGCTTTTCCAAGCTGTCGAGCCCGAGGCTCTTGGCAAAATCTTCGTCGATCTGGGTTTCGGTTTCGACCTTCACCGCCTTCACGGTGATGTCGAAGGTGGCGTCCTTGCCGGCCAGATGCGCGGCCTGATAATCCGCCGGGAAGGTGACCGTGATGGTCTTTTCCTGACCCGTCTTCACGCCCACCAATTGGTCTTCAAAGCCGGGGATGAAGGTGCCCGAACCCAGTACCAGCGCGGCATCTTCAGCCTTGCCGCCGTCAAATTCGACGCCATCAAGCTTGCCAACGAAATCGATGATCAGCTGATCGCCGTCCGCCGCCTTCTTGGTCTTGGCAGCGTCCTTGTAGCTCTTGTTCTGGCCAGCAATATTGCCGAGCGCTTCGTCAATCTGCGCATCGGTGACCGGGACAACCAGCTTTTCGAGCGTGATGCCATCAATGCTGGGCGCTTCAATCGCGGGCAGCACTTCAAGCGCCACGGTAATTTCAGCATCCTTGCCCTGTTCGTAACCTTCGCTCAGGCCGATCTCGGGCTGCATCGCGGGACGCAGCGCTTCATCGCGCAGCAGCTTGTCGACCGATTCGCGGATCGTGTCGTTCACCACCTGGCCGTGCAGGGCGTCGCCGTGCATTTTCTTGACGAGGTTGGCGGGCACCTTGCCGGGGCGGAAGCCGGGCATCCGCACCTGCGGCGCCACCTTCTTGATCTCGGCATCGATCTTCGCATTGAGATCGGCGGCGGGGATCGTGATCAGATAGGCGCGCTTGAGCCCTTCGTTGACGGTCTGCTTGATGTGCATGAGAACTGGTCTGAAGCCTTCTTGACAAAAATTCCGTGAGCCGAGCTGGTTCGGGGCGAAGTTGGTGCGGGCGAAGGGACTCGAACCCCCACATCTTGCGATACCAGAACCTAAATCTGGCGCGTCTACCAATTTCGCCACGCCCGCATGCCCGAACGAAGCCGCGCGGGGAAACCGGCTAAGGCACCCCGCGCGTGTTAGCGAGCGCCTCTATCCCGCTCCGCCGAAAAGGGCAAGCGCAACACGCTTGAAGCGGTGCGGATTGATGATTAAGGGCGCGAGGATGAACGATAGCACCCCAGAAGCAACCCCCGCTGCCGCCGCCACCACCAGCGGCGCGGACGTGCCTCCCGATCACCTTTCGGTGAACCCCAAAAGCCCGTTCTTCGACGGTAAAAGGCTGCAACGCGGGGTCGGCATCCGGTTCAAGGACCGGGTGCGCACCGATATCGAGGAATATTCGATTTCCGAAGGTTGGGTGCGGGTCGCCGCAGGCAAGGCTGTCGATCGCAAGGGCCAGCCGCTGACGATCAAGCTGACCGGCCCGGTTGAAGCCTGGTACGAAGACCTCGGCGAAAACCCGCCGGTCGCGAAGCTGGACTGATATCGCGCTGCTTTGCAGCACAACTTGCCAAAACGGGGATTTGCGCCCACTTGGCGGCGGATATGTCCTCCCCCAAGAAACCCGAAGTCGTCATCATCGGCCGACCCAACGTCGGCAAGTCCACGCTGTTCAACCGGCTGGTAGGCAAGAAACTCGCGCTGGTGGATGATCAGCCGGGGGTGACGCGCGACCGCCGGATGGGCGATGCGGAAATCGCCGGGCTGAAATTCACCGTGGTCGACACCGCCGGGTGGGAGGATGACGACGCGCACACCCTGCCGGGCCGGATGCGCATCCAGACCGAAGCCAGCCTTGAAGGCGCGGATGCGGCCATGTTCGTGGTTGATGCGCGCGCGGGCCTGACGCCGCTCGACGAGGAAATCGCCCGCTACCTGCGCGAACAGGAAGTGCCGGTGGTGGTGGTCGCCAACAAGGCTGAGGGCGGCGATGGCGAAAGCGGCGCGATGGAAGCCTATGCGCTGGGCCTTGGCGAACCGCTCGCCATGTCGGCAGAGCACGGCGAAGGCATCGCCGATCTGTTTGGCGGGCTGTGGCCGATCATCGGCGCAGCATCGGAAGAATGGGAAGAATGGAGCGACATCGCCCGCGCGGAAGCCGCCGCGATGGCCGAGGAAGATCGCCCGTCCGGCCCCTTGAAGCTCGCCATCGTCGGTCGCCCCAATGCGGGCAAGTCGACCCTCATCAACCGCCTGCTGGGCGAAGACCGGCTGCTGACCGGCCCCGAAGCCGGGATCACGCGCGATTCGATTGCGATCGACTGGGACTGGACTGACCCCAAGTCGGGCGAAACGCGCGAGATTCGCCTGATCGACACGGCGGGGATGCGCAAGAAGAAGAACGTCACCGAAAAGCTTGAAAAGCTCTCGGTGGCCGATGCGCGCCGGGCAGTGGATTTTGCCGAGGTCGTGGTGCTGCTGCTCGATGCCACTCAAGGGCTTGAGCATCAGGACCTCAAGATCGCCAGCCACGTGCTCGAAGAAGGCCGCGCGCTGATGATCGCGATCAACAAGTGGGACGTGGCCGAGGACGCGAGCAAGCTGTTCAACGGGATTCGCGGCGCGCTGGACGATGGGCTGGCGCAGGTGCGCGGCCTGCCATTGTTTGCGGTTTCGGCGAAGACCGGCAAGGGCCTCGATCAGATGCTGGCAGGTGCGTTTGAGCTGCGCGATGCTTGGTCGAAGCGCGTTTCGACCGCTGCACTCAACCGCTGGTTTGACGATGCGCTGGAGGCCAACCCGCCCCCCGCGCCCGGCGGCAAGCGGATCAAGCTGCGCTACATCACCCAGGCCGGCACCCGCCCGCCGCGCTTCGTGATCTTCGGCACGCGGCTCGATCTGCTGCCGACCAGTTACGAACGCTATCTGGTGAACGGCATCCGCGCGAAGCTCGGCTTTGATGCGGTGCCAGTGCGGGTGACGCTGAAGACCAACAAGAACCCCTACGCCAAGGACTGAGGGGCGATGCTGATCGACCTGCTTGCCGCCGCCGCTTCCCAGACCAGCCTGCCCTTCGCGCTTGAAATCTTCGAACGCACCGCCTCCACCCCGCGCGTGCAGCAGGTGGTGCAATTGAGCCTTGCGCCCGCCTTCCTGCTGTCGGGCATCGGGGCGGTGATGAATGTCATCATGAGCCGGATGATCTGGATCGCCAAGCGGATCGAGACCATCGAAGACAAGATGGAAGACCACCGCACGCCCCGGCAAGCGCGCGAGCTCGGCTGGCTGATGCGGCGCAGGCGGCTGATGCAGGGTGCGATCATGTTCTCGACTGCGGCGGCGGTGATGATCAGTCTGGTGATCGGGATGCTGTTCGTATCAGCCTATATCATCGCGCAAATCGGTACGCTGATCGCATTCATGTGGGTGACGACGATGGCGCTGCTGGTGGTAGGCCTCGGGTTTTTCCTGCTGGAGACGCGGCTGGCGGCGATTGGGGCTCAGGGGCCGAGGGATTAACGCTCATTCCCCGCCCCGGGCTTGACCCGGGGTCCCGCTTTTTGCCGCGCACCTGGGTCGCAAAATGGCAGCGGGGTCCCGGGTCAAGCCCGGGACGGAGGCAAGGCCTACCTCGATACGCCCCCTACTTCTCCCCCGCCGCTTGGCTTTGCAGCTGGCAGTAATTGTGCAGCCCCATCCGCTCGATCAGCTCGAACTGGGTTTCGAGGAAGTCGACATGCTCTTCCTCGTTCTTGAGGATGTAGGCGAACAGATCGCGGCTGACGTAGTCGCGCACAGATTCGCAATGTTCGATCGCATCGCGCAGCAGCGGGATTGCCTCATGTTCGAGCGCGAGGTCGGCTTTTAGCACTTCCTCGACATTCTCGCCGACCTTCAGCTTGTGGATCGCCTGAAAGTTCGGGAGCGCTTCGAGGAACAGGATGCGTTCGGCCAGCTTGTCGGCGTGCTCCATTTCCTCGATCGATTCGTGACGTTCATAGGCCGCGAGCTTCTTGAGGCCCCAATTGTCGAGCACGCGGTAATGCAGCCAATACTGGTTGATCGCGGTCAGCTCGTTGGTGAGCGCCTGATTGAGATAGTCGATGACTTTCAGATCGCCCTTCATGGGGAGATGCTCCTTGCGATAGATCAAAGCGCCTTGCGGCATTGCGACTTAGATAGACGCTGCAAGGGCCTGTCCGCAAGGGGTGGGCGAGAAAAATTCTTTGTGAATCAACGCATTGCGAGACGTTCGCAATCGCGAAAGGCGGCGCTTATACTGCGAAGACCTCGCAGCAAGCGGCTGCGCGTTCAGCCTCGATAATTTCCTGCGCCTCTCCAAGGCATTGGCCGCAATTGGGGCGCTTGCCAATGCAGGCATAGGTTGCCTCTGCGTCGCCATCGCATTTCAGCGCGGCCTTGCGCAAATCAATCTCACGAATGGCATTGCAGATGCAAATATACATGGGTGCGCGAATCTTTCCTGCGAAGCGTTTGCAGGAACGAATGTATGCGAACCACTCTCAATAACAAGAGGGTTTTTGAGTCTTTGTCGTCCGCACGCCCTCCGGCGTGCGAAATCCTCGCTCACGCGACCTGAAGGTCGCGCCGCTGCGGGCGGCCGGTCGGCCTTGCGGCCTGTCCTTCGGCAGGCCGGAACAGCGCATTGCTGGGCGGTTTGTCACTTCCGCAGGGGAAACACCCGCCGATAGGTCAAACAGCGCCACAGCCATTCGAGCGGGCCGTAACGATAACGGTCCAGCCACGGTTTGGACCAGACGAGCATCACAACCCAGGTCAGCGCCATCACGATGTACAGCTGCGGGCGGTTGAGTTCACCGTAAAGACCCAGCGCCCAGCCGTGGAAGACAAACAGCATCAGGATCGAGGTGCCAAGATAATTGGTGAAGGCCGCCCGCCCGGCCGCGCGCACCCGGTCTGCCAGCCAGCCACCCCAGCCCGGCGAATAGACCACCAGCAGCGCCGCAAGGCCCAGCGACATGGCGAGCCGCGGCAGCATCGACAGGCCCAGCAGCGCCCATGACACCGCAAACAGGCCAAGCCCCGCGCTGATCACCCACAGCCCGATCGCCAGCGACGCTATGCCTCCGCCCAGCAATCCGGCCCAACCCCATTTGATCATCGTGCCGCGTTCAATTCCGCCGCTGAAAAACTCCATGCGGTAGAGCGCCATTCCGAGCAGGATGAGCGAGGATGTCTCGATGAAAAAGCTCGGCACATTGGCAAAAGGGACAAACCACTGTTCGCCGAAGTTCGACGCCACCCAGCCTGCGTAATCGCCTGATTTGATTAAAGAGCCCCCGGCCCCGGCCCCGCCCGCATTGATCGAAGACATCATCTTGTTCTGAATCTCGACCAGTTCAGGATTGTCGCCAAAATCCATGCCTGAAAAGGCATATATCCCGCCATAGAGCGCGATGCCGACGATTGAGCCCATCATATAGCCAGTCAGCCCGATCCCGAATTGCGTCTTCACGCTCTCCTTCACGAGCAACAGGCAGGCCAGCCCGCACATGGCGTAGTGAAAAAGGATGTCGCCGAACCAGATGAAATAGAAATGGATCAGCCCGAACAGCGCGAGCCACCCCAGACGCTGCGCCTGTCGGCCGGAGCCTTCGCCGCGCGCCCAAGCGCGCTCCATGAACAGGTAGATGCCCGCCCCGAACAGGATCGTGAACAGGTTGCGCATCTTGCCGTCGACCAGCACGAATTGCGCCAGCCACCACCAGCCGTCGGGATCGCCGGCATCGACCAGAAAGTTATCCGGCGACATCGACGCCATCATCGGCTGCCCGAAGGCGATGATGTTGGCCCCCAGAATGCCCATCACCGCGATCCCGCGAATGAAATCAAGCGTTTCGATCCGCGCATTATCGGCGACTGGCGCTATTGCTACAGCGCTTTCGCCGAAATTCTCTTCTGCCGCGTGCGCCGCAAGCCTATCATTCATTGCCGATCCCCAGCCTGTTACAGCGGAGAGATTAGCAAGATCAGTGGGATTGGAAAGTGCTCTAGGCTCAGGACCCTAGCCCTGCCCGGCCACAAGACAGGCCTGCCCCTGTTGCTTGAGCGCGGTGCAGGCGCGGGTCGCGTCGGTCTCGCTGGCAAAGCCGGTGGCCATCAACCGGGTGACCTTGCCGGTCGGCACCAGCGTCTTGGCGGTTCCGACCAAGACCGGGTTGCCTGACAGTTTGGACCATAGCCGGTCGGCATTGTCGCGAACACCGAATGCGCCGAGCTGGACGCGCCACTTGCCCTGCCGCGGCGCAGCAGCGGGTGCGGAGGCGAGTGGCGGTGCCGGACGCGGCGCAACCGCAACCACCGGCGGCTTGGGCGCAGGCTTGGTGATAGGGGCTGACGCGGGGGGGCTGGCAGCAGCGACCACCGGCGCAGGCGCAGCAGAAGGCACCGCCGTGCCCAAGTCCGCTGCGGCCAGTTCCGCCGCGCGCTGTGACTTTGCACCGCTTTCCAGCTCGCGGGCGAGCGATTGCGCCTCGCTGCGCTGCGCTGCGGGCACATACCGGTCCATCTGCGTCAGCGCATCGCGCGCTTGCGGCAGGCCCGATCCGTTTGCCAGCGTCATCAGAGCATAGGCGCGCACCCAATCGCGCGGGGCAAAATCTGCGTTGAAGTGCGACAGGCCCAGCACATATTGCGCGCGCGGATCGCCGCGTTCGGATGCGGCGCGGATCATCGGCATGGCGCGTTCCTGCTCGCCTTCCTGAAACAGCATCAGCCCGAAATTGTCGGCAGCCCTCATGTGGCCCAGATTCGCGGCCTGTTCGTAAAGCTGGCGCGCGCGCAGGTTGTTGATCTCCACCCCGCGACCCAGGCGATAGGCCTGCGCCAGATTGAACAAGGCATCCGCATCGCCCTGCGCCGCTGGCCCTTGCCATTCGACCACGGCGCGGGCGTAATCGCCAGCCGTCCAGGCATCGACCCCGGCCTTGACATCAGCCAGCGCGGCGGGAGCGGTCAGGGCGAGCACCCCGGCGATCAATCCGGTGCGGGCTGACAGTCCTGCAATGCCCAAAGCCAGTTTGCGTGCCATGCCATATGCCTCATGCGATGCTGCGTGATCCGTGTCTCGCGAGAACTATATTGCAAACTTGGTTAGCAAACCGTTGCCGCACTCTGCGCCGATATCCGCCGCGCCAATCGACCATCATCAGCGCCACGCGATTGCACGAAGATCGCCGATGTTAACTCTAAATTAGTGGTATCCTGCGATCCCGTCTCCATCACCCGCTGTCAGGCGTCGCAATAGGGCGGCGTGCAGCGGATCAATCCAGGGGGACCTAGGCGTTGCGTATTCTCGCTTTGGCATCGCAGAAAGGTGGATCGGGCAAGACCACCCTGTCCGGACATCTCGCCGTCCAGGCTCAGCGCGCTGGCGCTGGCCCGGTGGTGCTGATCGATATCGATCCGCAAGGATCGCTCGCCGATTGGTGGAACGAGCGTGAGGCGGAATATCCCGCCTTCGCCCAGACCACCGTGGCCCGGCTCGCCAATGATCTGGCAGTGCTGCGTCAGCAAGGCTTCAAGCTGGCGGTGATCGACACCCCGCCCGCGATCACCATGGCGATCCAGTCGGTGATTTCGGTTGCCGAACTGATTGTGGTGCCAACCCGCCCATCACCCCACGATCTGCGCGCTGTCGGCGCTACGGTCGATCTGTGCGACCGCGCTGGCAAGCCGCTGGTGTTCGTCGTCAATGGTGCCACCCCCAAGGCCAAGATCACATCGGAAGCCGCCGTTGCCCTGTCGCAGCACGGCACCGTTGCCCCGATCACGCTGCACCACCGCACCGATTTTGCCGCTTCGATGATCGATGGCCGCACGGTGATGGAAGTCGATCCCGAAAGCCGCTCGGCTGCCGAAATCACGGCGCTGTGGCGCTATATTGCCGATCGGCTTGAAAAGAATTTCCGCCGCACCGTGTTTGCCCCCGCCCCGAACGGCGCGGCGCAACAGCTGGGCGGCGTGCCGCGTCCTGCCGGTGGCTTCGGCCGCCGGGTGGCGCAGTAAGCGCGAGGGGCAAGGGCAGTGTCCGATCCCGGTTTTGCCTCGCTCGGTCCCTCCTTGCTTGCGCGCAAGGGCGGCGCCAAGCCCGCCATGCGTCCGCAGGTCGCCCCGCTCGTCCATGACGAGACGGCGCTGTCGGCGCTGGGCGACGAACAGCTTGAAGATCTCGGCTGGAACGACATGGGCGACGCCGCCCATGACATCACCGCCGATATCGTGCCGATCAATGCCGACATTGGCTCTGATCATGGCGCCTACGGTCCCGGCCCGATTGTGCGCCGCCAGCAAAAGCGGCTTGAACAACGCCTGCTTGGCGATGCGGCGATGACCGGCCCGGAAGCCCACGATCCCGAATACGACGCCGATGAAGACTATGAAGCCGGTTACGAGCCGGAATACGGGGACGCGGCTGAGGAAGAATACGAAGAAGAAGAAGACGAAGACGGGAACGAATATGAGGACGAAAGCGATGCAAGCTTCGTCGCTACCGAACCCGCTGCGCCGCTGATTGCCGTCAAACCCGCGCCGCAGCCCGCTCCGCGCGCGCCGCAAGCCGTGCGTGTGCCTGCCGCGCAATCGGGTCGCCGCGCTGCCTTTACCCTTCGGCTTGATGCCGACCGCCATCTCAAGCTGCGCCTTGCTTCAACCATGCAGGGTATCAGTGCGCAAATTCTGGTGACCGAAGCGCTTGATCGGTTGCTGGCTGAATTTGATGACCTCGATGTCATCGCCAACCATCTCAAACGCCACTGAACGTGATCAACCGACTACGACAATGTGTACCAGCAGGATCAATGGGGAAATGAACATGGACCGCAGCATCGTAAACGCGCCGCGCCTGGCGCTGGCAGTAACGACTGCGCTGGCAGGGCTGGCGCTGACGGGATGTACAACTTCGGCAGCGCCGCGCGCTGACGTATCGTTCAACAGCGCGCAGACCGCGCTCGCCAAGGGTCAGGTCAATCAGGCCGTTGGCCATGCCGAAGCCGCTGTGCTGGCCGATCCGCGCAACCCCGGGTTCCGGGCGCTGTTGGGTGCAGCCTATATGGAAGCCGGGCGCTTTCAGGCGGCAGCAACCAGCTTTGGCGATGCGCTGGATCTGGGCGACGATAACCCGCGCACTGTGCTGAGCTTTGCGCTGGCCAAGATTGCCCTTGGCGAAGGCCGCGCAGCCGCTGCAGCGCTGGATGACCATTCCGCCGTGATCGATCCGGCTGACCTCGGCCTCGCGCTTGCCCTGTCAGGTGAGCCGGAACGCGGTGTGCATGTGCTGGTCAACGCCGTGCGGCAGTCCGAAACCGCTTCGCCCAAGCTGCGCCAGAACCTTGCCTATGCCTTTGCGCTGGCAGGCAACTGGCGTGCGGCGCGGGTGATGGCTTCTGAAGATGTCCCGGCCGATCAGGTCGATCAGCGTCTGACTCAATGGGCGGCGATGTCCGCGCCGGAAATGTATCAGCAGCGGGTTGCCGCTCTGCTGGGCGTGACAGCGCGGTCCGACAGCGGCCAGCCGCAGCGCCTCGCGCTTGCCAACTTCCCCAGTCAGGACGTGATGGTGGCCGAAGCGGCGGAGCAAGCGCCGGTGCAGGTGGCCGCAGCCGATCCAGTGCCCGCGCTGGAACCCTATACCGCCCCCACCTTTGCTGATGCCTTCCCGGCTTCGGCACCGGCCCCGGCCCCGGCGATCCAGTCGGTGGAAGCGCCTTCATCGGGCGTCCGCTTTGTCTCCAACCCGGTGGTGCAACAGCTTCCGGCTGGCCCGCAACGCGTTGCCCCGCGCTCGGCGGTACCGCAGGTCGCTGCCGCGTCGCCGCAGCGCCGCATGGCTCCGGCTGCCGTGGCGGCGCCGGTTCCCAGCGACAAGGCCGCCGCCTCGCACCTCGTGCAGCTTGGCTCCTATGACAGCAAGGTTGAAGCCGAACGTGGCTGGACCATGCTCAAGAGCAAGTTTCCGCAGCTGAAGGATCACAAGGTCGTAATCACCGAAGCAGTGGTGAATGGTCGCAACTTCTGGCGGGTCGCCGCCGATGGCTTCGGCCCGAAGAGCGCGCAGAACCTGTGCGGTACGGTCAAGTCTGCCGGTCGCGGCTGCTTTGCCTATGCCGCATCAAGCCCGCCCGCAGGCGCGGTGAAGCGCAATGTTCAGGTGGCTTCGCGCAGCAAGTAAGTCCCCTAAGGTTTGACGAGTACCCTGGCTCCCGGATGGTCCCCCACTGTCCGGGAGCTTCCGTCTAGGGAAGAAATTTCTTCAGCGCGAGGATGTGGCTCTAGCCGACGAGCCGCACTCCGCCCTTCCACAGTCCCAGCACCCGGCCTTGTGTGCCCTGCCGGTCGAACGGGGTGTTATCTGCGGTCGCCTCCATCTTGCGGCGGTCGATGATCCACGGGGCATCCGGATCGATCAGGGCAAGGTCAGCCTCCAGCTCCTCGGCCAACACCCCTGCGGGCACGCCGAGCAAGCGGGCGGGATTGCGGGCGAGGAGATCGAAGGCGCGGGGGGTGTCGATCACCTCGTCACGCACCAGACCCAGCACCATCGCCAGCAGCGACTCGGCCCCCGCCATGCCGGGCGCGGCATCGGCAAAGGGCAGGCGCTTGTCCTCCGGCCCGCGCGGATCATGGCCGCTGGCGATCACGTCAACCGTGCCATCAGCGATCGCCGCGCGCGCCGCCTGCCGGTCAGCCTCGGCCCGCAAGGGGGGCGAAAGGCGGGTGAAGGTGCGGAAATCGGCGGTGGCGAGATCGGACAGCATGAGATGCGCAGGCGTGATCCCGCAAGTCACCGAAAGCCCGCGCGCTTTCGCCTCGCGCACGAGCGCAAAGCCCCGCGCGGTCGTCACCTGCCGGATATGCAGCCGCGCCCCGGCCAGTTCGGCCAGAGCAATATCGCGCGCGATGGCCAGCGCCTCGGCCTCGGCAGGGGCGGCGGGCAGGCCCAGTCGGGTGGCGATCTCGCCAGCGGTGGCGGCGGCTTCCCCGGTCAGGCCGCCATCCTCGGCATGGGCGACCACGACAAGGTCAAGCATCGCGGCATATTGCAGCAGGCGCAGCATCACGCCGCTATCAGCGATCCAGCGCCGCCCGGTGGCAACTCCGCGCGCGCCTGCCTCCTGCATCAGCGCGATTTCCGCGAGCTCCCGCCCTTCGAGCCCGCGAGTCGCCGCCGCAAAGGGGTGGACCCACAGATCGGGCTTGCCGCTCTTGGCGATGTAGCCAACCCGGCTCGGCAGATCGAGCGGCGGGGACTGATCGGGCATCAGCGCCGCGCGGGTGATCCCCCCGAAATGGAAGGCGGGCTTGTCGACCGCAAAGACGCCCAGATCGACCAGGCCGGGGGCGAGCAGTCGCCCGCGCGCATTGACGGTCTCATCGCCATCCTGCGCGGCAATGCCTGCACCAACGCCCGCGATAATGCCGTCCATGCAGCGCAACGCGCCCGCCACCACGCCCTGCGGCGTGACCAGCTGCGCATTGATGATCGTGAGGGGCCGCGCCTGCTTCATGCCGCCCAGCCTTCCACGCCGCGCGTCTCACGTGTCAGGATATCAAGGCACGCCATGCGGATCGCGACGCCCATTTCCACCTGCCGGGTAATCAGTGATTGGCCCGCCAGATCGGCGACCTCACTGTCGATCTCGACTCCCCGGTTCATCGGGCCGGGGTGCATCACCAAGGCGCCCGGTGCAGCGATGGCCAGCCGCTTGGCGGTGAGTCCGTAAAGGTGGCGATATTCGCGAGGGGACGGGATGAACTGCCCGCTCATCCGCTCCGATTGCAGGCGCAGCATCATCACCACTTCCGCGCCGTCCAGCGCTGCATCGAAGCTGTGGAACACCTCCACGCCCATCGCCTCGATCCCGGTCGGCATCAGTGCTGGCGGCGCGCAAACGCGCACTTTGGCACCCATCGCGGTCAGGCACAGAATGTTCGAACGCGCCACCCGGCTGTGCATGATATCACCGCAGATCACCACGTTGAGCCCGGTGAAATCCTCCGCGCCCTCGCCCCGCTCGGCCAGCGCATGGCGCAAAGTCAGCGCGTCGAGCAGGCCTTGGGTCGGATGTTCATGGCTGCCATCACCCGCATTCAAAACCGGGCAATCGACCTTGTCCGCGATCAAGCCGGTCGCGCCCGAAGATCCATGCCGGATCACGATCGCATCGGCGCGCATCGCATTGAGCGTGATCGCGGTGTCGATCAGCGTCTCACCCTTCTTCACCGAGCTTTGCGCGGCGTGCATGTTGACGACATCCGCCCCCAACCGCTTGCCTGCGATCTCGAAGCTCAGCAGCGTGCGGGTGGAATTTTCGAAGAAGGCGTTGATGATGGTGAGACCGGCCAAAAGGTCAGTGTGCTTGGCGCTCTGCCGGTTCAAAGCGACCCATTGCTCCGCCTCGTGGAGCAGATACAGAATCTCGTGACGCTGCAAATGACCGATGCCGGTGAGGTCACGGTGCGGGAAAGCCAGTCGTCCTGCAGGAAAGCGGCTCTGGGCCGACGGAGGTTCGCGCTGATCCATCACGTCAACGCCCCTAGTCGAGCGCCATGCGCTGCTCAACCCATTCGAGCAGCGCTTTCACATGGAACTTGTCAGTAACTCCTCCTAGATAAGGTCCGCGCCAGCATGTTTCGCGCGACCAAAGGGGCCAATGCATGAGTTTTGTGGGCAAAGTCTGGAAAGTCCTCGTCGGGATCAAGGACGGGATGGTCCTGCTGTTCATGCTGCTGTTCTTCGTGGCGCTGTTCGGAATTCTGTCGGCCCGCCCCAGCCCCGGCCAAGTGCGTGACGGCGCGCTGCTGATCGATCTCGGCGGCGTGGTGGTTGAGGAAAAGTCCGCAGTCGACCCCTTTACCGCGCTGCTTTCCGGCTCCGCCCCGGTCGAAGAATACCGTTCCCGTGACATTGTGCGCGCGCTGGACGCGGCAGCCACTGATGACCGGATCAAGGCCGTGGTGTTCGATCTGTCGACTTTCCTTGGCGGGGGTCAGGTCCACCTGACCGAAATCGGCGAGGCGATGGACCGGGTGCGCAAGGCGAAAAAACCGGTGCTGACCTATGCGCTGGGCTATGCTGATGATCAGATGCTGCTCGCTGCCCATGCCAGCGAAGTGTGGCTTGATCCGCAGGGCTTGGCGGTCATCTCCGGCCCCGGCGGCAGCAACCTTTACTACGCTGGCCTGCTCGAAAAGCTCAGCGTCAATGCCCGAATCTACCGCGCTGGCGATTTCAAGTCCGCGGTTGAGCCCTATTCGCGCAGCAGCATGTCGGATGAAGCCCGCCAGAATGTCGGCGGGTTGTATGGTGCCCTGTGGGAAGAGTGGCAGGCAAATGTCCAGAAGGCCCGCCCCAAATTGGCGCTGAAGCGGGTCACCGGCGATCCTGTCGGCTGGGTTGCTAGTGCAGGCGGCGATCTGGCCAAGGCCGCAATCTCGGGCGGACTGGTCGACAAGCTGGGTGACCGTGCGGAGTTCGGCACGCGCGTCGCTGAGATCGCCGGCAAGGATCCGTGGAGCGCCAAGCCGGGCAACTTTGCTTCCAGCGAATTGCCAGCCTTCCTTGCCGACGTCGGCACAAAGACCGGCGGCAAGGCCATCGGCGTGATCACCGTTGCAGGCGAGATTGTCGATGGTGAAGCCGGGCCAGGCACGGCGGGCGGCACGCGGATTGCCGACGCGCTGGACGAGGCGCTGGATGATGATCTGGCCGGGCTGGTGGTGCGCGTCGATTCGCCGGGCGGATCGGTGATCGCGTCGGAAGAAATCCGCCGCGCGATCCAGCGTTACCGTGATCGCAAGATCCCGGTCGCCATTTCCTTTGCCAATATTGCGGCCAGTGGCGGATATTGGGTGGCAACGTCGGGTGACCGGATTTTCGCCCAGCCCGCAACCATCACCGGGTCCATCGGCGTGTTCGCGGTGGTGCCCACCTTTGAAAACAGCGCGGCGCGCATCGGGGTCAACGCCGATGGTTTCCGCACCACGCCGCTATCAGGCCAGCCCGACTTCATCGGCGGCTTTTCGCCCGAGATGGAGGCGATCATGCAAGCCTCGATCAGCGGCACCTACACCGATTTCCTCGCGCTGGTGTCCAAGGCGCGCAAGCAGCCAACAGCTAAGATTGATGCCATCGCGGGTGGACGCGTGTGGGACGGCGGCACCGCGCGTCAGCTTGGGTTGGTGGATGAATTTGGCGGACTGGACGAAGCGCTGGCCTGGGTCGCCACCAAGGCCGGAGCCAAGGATGGCGATTGGCACCCCGTCTTCCTTGGTCAGGCGACTGACAATTATGATTCGCTCATCCGCCAACTGGTGACCAGCCGCGCCGCGCCCGCATCCACGGGGCACGGGGGTGATATCTTCGCGCTCGCCGCGCGCAGCAATGGCGATATCATCGCCCGCGTGGCGCGTGATGCCGAACGGCTGATCGGCACGCGCGGGGTGCAGGCCTATTGCCTCGAATGTCCCGCCCGCGCGCCTCAACTTGGGTCGCATCGCGGCAGTGCGAGTCTGGTGTCCGAGTGGCTGGGCTGGACCTTGGCCCCGTGATCACGGGAGAATCTGCGCGGCGGAGGTCCGCACGCACTTGCCAAGCGCGCCAGCCCACAGTAATGGCGCGCCCCTGCCCCGGCCATTCGGCCGCTGTGGGCGGGCGCGTAGCTCAGCGGTAGAGCACACCCTTCACACGGGTGGGGTCACAGGTTCAATCCCTGTCGCGCCCACCATCTTTTCAAGCATTGCGAAGAGATGGTGGCAGGTTCCATGAACAAATATGAAAAAGCCGGTGTGGTTTGCTTGCAGATGCACGCCCTCAACCCGGCCGTCATCACTCTTCTGCTAAGCAAAGAGCTAGGCTGATTTTGGCCCAGCGCCGCGGCGGCTTGGTTGGCGGTCGGTTTGGCTGGCGTCTCGCATTTCGAGGCACCCCGATCAGATATTCACCAATGCAAGTCGGTGGCCATAATCGCCAATTGATCAGGTCAGGCCATGCCGCTATGCCTGTTGAGTGTCCCGCGTTCTCACCCTCGCTCTGTTCCTGTGCGCACTGGTTGTGCCGCGGGCAGCTTGGGCGGAGCATGTGGGACAGCAAGGGCAGTCGCTGGCGTCGTCTGAAGAGCATGTTCATCATGACGATCATGTCCATACGGTCGCTGCAAGCGAAGCCGGGCACGAGCATGATTCCAGCTTGGACGACCACAGCGAACATGGAAGCAATACTGCCCATAACCACCTGCCTGCCGATGTGCTTTCGATCGGAGCCGAACCAGATTCTGCGCCGCTGCTGGACAAACGGCTTATGCTTGCCGAACGGCGGAGTGCGGCACCGCGTGCTCAAGGCGCGCCAAAAAGCCCGCCGAACAGCCTCCTGAGACCTCCGCGAACGGTCTGACGCGCTTGCCGGGCGATGGCCCAGCCGTCTGACCTATGCGGAGAATATCATGCCAATTCAGTGGATGCGCTGCGCATCCCACCTTATCCCAGCCTCGCTGGGGATGCTGGCCCTGCCGCTCGCCGCGCAGGAGCCCTTGACCGAAGACCGTGCGATCGCGCTGGCTTTGGCACAGGAAGGCATTGCCGCGCGCGACGATACCGACCGCGCTGCCGCGTCGGCCGAAGCCGATGTGATCGGCCCGCTCGACAACCCGCAGCTCGAACTGGCGCGCGAGGGTGGCGGAGGCGAAATCGAATACCAGCTCCACCTGGTGCAGCCGATCGATCTGGTTGGTCGCCGTGCCGCCTTGCGCGATGCAGCACGCGCCGATGCCGATGCGACCGCCGCCGATATTGAACGTCGCCGCCAATTGCTGATCGCCGATGTGCGCAACGCGTATGTCAGCTGCGCAGCAGCATCAGCGCAGGTGGATATCTGGCAGGCCTATATCGCCGATGTGACCGAGGCGCTGCGGGTTGCCTCGGCTCGGGCCGAGGCGGGCGATACCGCCGTCTATGATGTGCGCCGCGTCCGCGTGCAGGCTGCCTCTGCCGAGGCCGGGCGCTTGCAGGCCGAAGGCGCTCGCCGGGCGGACTGCACGACGCTTAGTGGACTTACTGGGGTGACTGATCCGATGGTCGCACTGGAGGCAGTCACCGCGCTCGCCCAAGCCGAAAATTTGGTGGGCGAACGCGCCGATCTGACCGCGCAGGAACAGCGTATCTCGGCCGCCGAATACCAGCTGATAGCGGCTGAACGCGCGCGCTGGCCGCAGCTTTCGGTTGGTGCCGGGGTGCGCGGGATTGATGATGGCACGGGCACGCAATTTGGCCCGATCATCTCGGTTGGGATTTCATTGCCGCTATGGAATGGCGGCGGTGCGGCGGTGCGGCAGGAAGACGCGCGGCGCGCTTCGCTGGAGGCGGAGCTTGCCATCGCGCGCCGCCGGATCGCCGCTGAACAGGCGGCCGCGAGCGCGCGGCTGTCTTCGTCCCGCGCTGCCGCCGTGGTCGCCATCAGCGCGCGGGACGATGCCGGACGGCTCGGGACGATTGCCAACACCGCCTACCAATCGGGCGAAATCGGCGTCGTCGAACTGCTCGACGCTTATGAGGCCGCGCGCGACACCGATCTTTCGGTGGTCGCCTTCGCGCTCGATGCGGCGCTGGCTGCGGTGACTTACGATCTTACCACTGGAAGGAGCTATTGATGAAGAAAGCCATTTTGTGCGCCGCAATCCCTGCTCTGCTGGCGCTGACTGCCTGCAGCGAAGCAGCCGAAACCTCCGAAGCGGGCGAAACTGCCGCAGAAGCCGATGATGACAACGACGCGCCCGAGCCGGTTGCGGACGACCATGAGCACGACGGCGTACCGCACGACGAAGCCGCGCCGCACGACCATTGATGCCCTCTCGATCCGAGTATTGAAAATGACCCGATCCCGCCTGTTTGCGGCGCTTGCCGCACCTGTTCTGGCCCTGTCTTTGGCAGGTTGCGGCTTGCTGTCGTCGGACGAACCAGCGGCGGCTGGTGGTGGCGGCGGGATCGTGGTCACGCATTTTGCACCTGCGACGGAGCTGTTCGTAGAATACCGCCCGCTCGTCATGGGCAAGAACCGGCGGTTCGATGCGCACCTGACTTGGCTCGATAGCTACAAGCCAGTGACCGATGGCACACTGACCGCCGAACTGGTGTGGCCCGATGGCAAGGTGGACACAGCCCAGATTGGGCCGAGCGACACCCAAGGCATCTTCAGGCCGCTGCTAAAAGCAACCAAGAGCGGCAAGGCGCGGCTGCGCCTCGTGCTTGACAATCCCAAGGGCCAATCCGTCCACGATCTGGGCGAGGTCACGGTTTGGGCGACGAGCGACGAAGGTGCCAAGGCCGTGCCTACCGAAGCCGAGGAGGAAGGCGCGGTCGCCTTCTCCAAGGAAGTGCAGTGGCGCATCCCGTTCATGACCGCCGCAGCGCAGATCACCAATTTCGCCGAGACAGTGCCTGTCACGGTCGATGTGCAGATCCAGCCTCAGGCCGAGGCGATTGTCTCAGCACCGGTCGATGGCATTCTGCGCGCGTCGCGGACGCCCGCTGTTGGCGACCGGGTACGGCGCGGGCAGGTGCTGGCCAGCATTTCATCGACGTTGGGCGGCGGCGAGGATGTCGCCACGCTCGGCCTTGCAATCAGCGAAGCGCGGATTGCCCGTGACGCGGCGGCGCGTGAAGTGGCGCGCATGACGCAGCTGGTCGAAGCCGAAGCTGTGCCTGCGCGGCGGCTTGATGAGGCGCGCACGGCATTGCGACTGTCCGAAGCGCAATTGCGGTCGGCCAGTCAACGTCGCTCGGCTGTTGCGGGAGGCGGAACGGGCGTTCCTGTGGTCGCGCCAATCTCCGGGGAGGTGCTCGATAGCGCCTTGATGCAAGGCGCAGGCGTGACCGGCGGGCAGCGTCTGCTGCGGATCGGTGACCCGGCGGCGCTGTGGCTGGTCGCGCGCGTGCCAGAGGCGATGGCGGCCAAGGTCGGCACCCCCGGCGGGATCGACCTGCAATTGCCCGATCAGGTCATCACGCTTGGCGATGGCACCGGCCAACTGGTGCAGCGCGGCGCGGCGATTGACCCACAGACCCGCACGCTTTCGGTGATCTATGCCTGGAACAGCCGCGCCCTGCGCCCCGGCCAGCGGGTGCAGGGCCTGTTGCGCACCGGGAATGCCACACGGCGGCTGACGATCCCGGCCAGCGCCTTGCTCAATGAAAGCGGGCAGGATGTGATCTACGTCCAGCTTGGCGGCGAGACCTTCCAGCGTCGCGCGGTGACTGTGCTGGCGCGCAGCGGCACGCAGGTGGCGATCGAAGGCCAGATCAAGGCTGGCGAGCGGGTGGTCACGCGCGGCGCGGCGGCGGTCAGGGCAGCGGCGGCGACGCCCGATGCCTTCGGCCACGGCCACGCGCATTGAGGGGCGACACAGTGCTTGAACGCCTTGTCCGCTGGAGCCTTGAAAACCGCGCGATGGTCTATGCCATCGCGGTGCTGCTAACCGCATTCGGTGCATGGACTGCGCTGCGCACGCCGGTCGATGTGCTCCCCGATCTGACCGCGCCGACCGTCACCGTGGTGGTCGATGCCGGAGGCTACACCCCGACCGAGGTGGAGCAGCGCGTCACGATTCCGTTGGAGACCGCGCTCAATGGATCGCCGGGGCTGCGGCGCATTCGTTCGAACAGCGCCACCGGCCTTGCGGTGGTGACGCTCGAATTCGATTGGGCGACCTCGCCTGAAGGCGCGCGCCGGATCGTGGCCGAACGGCTCCAGACGGCTGGCGATGAATTGCCTGACGATTTGCCGCCGCCGCACATGACCCCGGCAAGCTCGGTGATGGGCGAGATCATGTTCGTCGCGCTGCGGTCAGAAAGCGCCACGCCGATGGATCTGAAGTCCACCGCCGACTGGGTCGTGCGTCGCCGTGTCATGTCAGTGCCAGGCATTGCCGAGGTGCTGACCATCGGCGGTGACGAGCGGCAGGTGCAATTGCTGGTCGATCCGGCGCGGCTGTCGGCGCGCGGGATCGGCATGAATCAGGTGATCGAGGCGATGTCCGCCGCCAGCGATAATCGCAGCGCCGGGGTGGTGGTTGCCAATGGTCAGGAATTGCTGGTCGAAGGGGTTGGCCGGGCTGCCGTGGCCGATGATTTCGGCAATGTCGTGGTCGGCAATGCGGGCGGCGTGCCGGTGCTGGCGCGCGAGATTGGCGATATCCGCATCGGTGAAGGGTTGAAGCGGGGCACCGGCGCTTTCAATGGCAAGCCAGCGGTGATCCTCGCGATCCAGAAACAGCCCGGCGCCAACACACTCGAACTCACTGAACGGCTCGACACGGTGTTTGCCGAACTGCAACGCAGCCTACCCAAAGACATGGTGCTGGAAACGCGTGTGTTCCGGCAGGCCGATTTCATCCAGCGATCGGTGGACAATGTCACCACCGCACTGATCGAAGGGCTGGTGCTGGTCGCGGTGATCGTGTTCATTTTCCTCGTCAGCTGGCGCGCAACCGCCGTGGCGCTGGCGGCGATCCCGGTGTCTGTGGTGAGCGCGATTATCGTCATCAACGCGGGCGGCGGCACGATCAACACCATGACGCTGGGAGGCCTCGCGATTGCGCTCGGGATGCTGGTCGATGATGCGATCATCGTGGTCGAGAACGTGGTGCGCCGGTTGCGTCTCGAGCGTGCCAAGCCTGCTGAGGAACAGCAAAGCGATATTGCCGTGGTCGCCGCTGCCACCGGCGAAGTGCAGGGCGCGATTATCTTTGCGACACTGATCATCCTGCTCGTGTTCCTGCCGATCTTGGGGCTTTCAGGCATCGAAGGGCGACTGCTGCAACCGCTGGCGCTGGCTTACGGCGTGTCGCTGTTGGCAAGCCTTGCGATTGCGCTGACGCTGGCACCGGCGCTGAGTTACGACCTTCTCAGCCGCCGCCCGGATGATGTCGGGCGGGAACCGGGCTGGGTGATCGGCCTGAAGCGGTGGTATGTCGCGCTGCTCGACCGCTGGCTGGATCGCTGGCGGGTGCTGGCCGTCGGGTCACTGGTCATGGTGGTGCTAGCCGGGATCGGGATCGCGCTGGCGGGCCGCGCCTTCCTTCCCGAGTTCAACGAAGGATCGCTAACGGTCAACGTCACCACCCTGCCCGGCACCAGCCTTGCCGATAGCGACCGTGCGGCGAGTGAGGTTGAGGCGGCGTTGCTGTCCCAGCCCGAAGTGCGCACCACCGCGCGCCGCACTGGGCGAGCACCGGGCGATCCGCACGCGCAGGAAGTGTTCGCCTCCGAAATCGAAGCGAGCCTGAACGAAGAGGGCCGAAGCCGCGACGATTTGCTCGCCGCGCTGCGCGATGCGGTCAGCACGGTGCCGGGAGTGCAAACAATCTTCGGCCAGCCGATCGGCCACCGGGTCGATCACATCCTGTCGGGCGCGCGGGCGAACATCGCAGTCAAGGTGTTCGCGCCCGATACCGACACGCTTCAGCGGATCTCCACGCAGGTCGAAACCGCCGTCGCTGCGGTCCCCGGCACGGTCGATGTGCAGCGCGATACGCAAAGCCTGGTGCCCTATCTGCGGGTACGGCTGCGGCGGGCTGATCTGGCAAATTATGGGCTGGCGGTTGAGGACGTGACCGGCGCAATTGAAGCCGCAATCGCCGGGGCTGAAGTCGGTCAGCTGATCGAGCGCCCGGTGATCACTGATGTCGTGGTGCGCTATGATCCGGTGCAATATGCCGATGCCGGGCAACTCGACACGATGCTTCTTGCAGCGCCGGGCGGACAGCTGATCCCGCTGTCCGCAATTGCCGACGTGGTGCGCGATACCGGGCCCAACGCCATCACTCGTGAAAGCGTGGAACGGATGCAATTGGTGCTCGCCAACGTATCGGGCCGCGATCTGGGGGCGGTGGTGGCCGATATCGACGCCTCACTCGACAAGATTACCCTGCCGCAAGGCGTGCATATCGAGCTTGCCGGACAATTCGAAAGCGCGGAAAGCGCAGGCCGAACGCTGTTGGCGCTGGGGCTGGTCGTGCTCATCGGCATGTTCCTGCTGCTGCAACAGGCATTCCGCTCGGGCAGAGATGCGTTGCTGGTGATGATCAACCTGCCGCTGGCGCTGGTCGGAGGGGTCGTGGGCCTGTGGATGACCGGCGGGGTGCTGTCGGTGGCAACAATCGTCGGCTTCATCACCCTGTTCGGCATCGCCACCCGCAACGGGGTGATGATGGTCACGCACATCAAGCATTTGCAGGCGGCCGAGGGCGTCACCGATCTGGCCGAAGCGGTGCGGCGCGGATCGGAGGAACGGCTAGTGCCGATCCTGATGACCGCGATCTCTGCAGGGCTGGCGCTGCTGCCACTCGCGATTGCGCTGGGCGAACCGGGGAGCGAGATTCAGGCGCCGATGGCGATCGTGATCCTGTGCGGATTGACCAGTTCGACCGCGCTCAACATGCTGGTGCTGCCTGCGATCTATCTGAAGGTGACACGCGACGGTTGGGGTGTGAGAATGTTTCACGTGGAACATCAGGCGAACGGGCTTAAACCCGGCAAAACCCGCCCAGAACCCACCAATACTCGCTCAAAAACCGCCTAACGCTGACTAAGCCGCGAGCGGCGGCTGCCATGCTTGCACTGCCTGCGCCGCCGCATCGCGGATCGCCGAGCCGAGCGAGGCCAGCGGGCGAACTCCGGTAAAGCGCTGACCGTGATATTCCCACCGGAGCGCGCGGTCCTGTTCGCGGCGGGCTTGCCGTGCGCGCACTGCCAGCCGTTGCTCGGCCCGGTTGACCCGTCCACCAAGTCCGGCGGCGTTGACGTTCTGGATTTCCAGCCCCGGATAGGCATTGCATTCAAGCACCTGCACGCCCGCAGTGGCATCGATCACCAGATCCACCCCGACATAACCCAGATCAAGCGCGCCAGAGCACCGCCGCGCGGCCTGCACCACATCATCCCATAGCGGGATCGCTTGCCCGATCAGCCGCGCATGGGTGGAAGGGTGGTCATCAACCTCGTGCTGTCCCAGCACCGCGCGGAAAATCGTGCCGCTGGCGAAATCGATTGCCGCGCCCACCGCGCCTTGATGCAGATTGGCCCGCCCGCGCGATTCAATCGTCGGCAGTCTCGTCATCGCCATCAGCGGAATGTCGCGCAGGCAGATGATGCGGATATCGGGCAGGCCGTAAGGCACCAGCTGCGCGAAGTCAGGGTGAGTGCGGATCAGCGGTTCGAACAGTGCGGCATCGCTGTTGCTGCCTTCCAGCGACAGCTCGCCCGCCATGATCCGCCGCACGTGCTGCGTCAGCGCCGCCGGGGTCAGGGTTTCGCCGTTCAGCTGCCGCCACCCGCCCTCTACCCGGCCATCGACCAGGATCACCCCTTCGCCGCGCCGCCCGCGATTGGGCTTGACCGCGAAGGCGTCAGGCAAGGCCCTCAAGTCGAAATCGGCCAGCTCGGCCTCATCACAGATCAGCGCGAGGGTCTGGGGCACGGGCACCCCGGCATCGGCCAGCCGCTGCTTGGTTTCAAACTTTTGGTTCACACCCTTGATCGCTTCGCGCGAGTTGTATTTCTGGATCAGTGCGTTGCGGCGGTTCATTCCGAGAACAGGCATTGTCAGGCTCCATCAGCAGCGCGGAAGCGCGAAAGTTCGGACAGGCGCAGGCCCTGGTAACGGCCCAGCGCAATCATCAGGACAACAGAGGCAAGCGGCATCGCCAGCGGCAGGGTTGTTGCCAGCGTCACCATCACCGGAGCGGCGACCAGTATCTGGATCACCACAGCGACGGCCAGCGTGATGGCGGTCATCCGCATCGCCTTTTTCGGGCCATCGGCTTCCCATGCGTTCCACCAGCGTTCAACGATCAGCGCGGTCACCACCACCGGGAAAGCACTGGCCAGCGCAGGCTGATCAAATTGCAGCGCCATCGCGCCCAATGCCGAGACAACGATCGCAATAAGCGTGCCCAGAAACGCCACCCGCGACAGATTGAGCAGCTTGAGCAGCGGAGCGGCAGCCATGCCGATCAGGATCGCGGTGGTCGAAATCACCGGCCCAGCAATCGGCCCCGATTGCAGATAGGCCAGCGCCAACAGCATCGGGGTGAACAGGCCAAAGGTCTTCAACCCCAGCACCGAACGGACAAACACCACGATCACTGCGCCCACTGGCAGCGCCAGCAGCAGGTGCATAGCGGGCAGATCCCACGGGCGCGACGGATCGCCAAAGGTGGTGATGATCGTGCGGGTGACGATGTTGTCTGACCGGTCAAACAGCGTCCAGACAATCGCGCCAAAGGTGGCGATCAGCCCGACAACGATGGCATAGCCGGTGCGCCGAATGGCGATGTCACCGGGCAGGGTGAGGTCATCAGAACGCATAGCTCGCCTCCAGCTCAAAGCGGTAGCCCGACCGGTCGAACGTCGGATCGGTGGAATTGCGGACAATGTATCGGCCTTCAGCGGCAAGCCGCCACGGGCCGGGGGTCCAGATCAGGGTGAGTTCGGGCCAGAACAGATCGTCCTGCCGCACGCCGCCGGTGCCGAGGTCGCGTCCGCTGAAATCGAGCTGCTGATAGCTGAGCTCACCGCGCACCCGCAGATCCTTGGCGATGGGGCGCTGATAGCTGGCCTCGGCCAGCCAGCGGGTCAGATTGCGGCGGGCATTGTCGGAATTGATCTCATCATAGCGGCCGCGCAGAAAGGCATAGTGGTTGGCGCCAAAGCGATAGCGATATTCGCCATCAACGCGGATGCCGCTGCCGGTGGAATTTTCGGTATCGTCATAGCTGCGCTCACGCCAGCTCGCGCCCAGTTGCACGCGATTGGCCCGGTCGAAGCTGTGTTCGATCTCGCCGCCGAATTCCCATTCATCGGTCGAGGTGAATTCGGCCGCCAGTGCATTGTCGCTGCGTTCGCCAAAGGTGGTGATGGCGGTCGCGTCCGACAGGTCGAAGCGGGCGGTAAGCCGCGCGGCGTTCTGCCAGCGGTCGGTGCGATCCTGGTCTTCAAATTCGAGCCGGGTGACCGTGTTGCGGAAGGTGACTGTGACATCATCATTGCTGAGCACCAGCGATGGCGCGGCGATCAGGGCAAAGGCGTTGCCATCCACCAATTCATCTTCGGCAGGCGCGGTTGAACGGGCGGTGATGCCGCGCGCGGCAAGCCGCAGGCCGGGTTCAAGCTGCCAGCCCGATCCTGCATTCGCGGCGCTTTCGGCATCGTCTTCTTCAAGGCTTTCGGATGCGGTTCCGGGCTGTTCGGCGGTCTCGGCCTGCGCGGTGGCGGCAAGACTGAAGGCCGAGGCTGTCAGGGCCAGACTGGCCAAGGTTGCAGGGCGGAAGGCGGTGTTCACAAGGGTTGCTCCTGATGGGGTCCCGGCCTGCCGCCAGAGGGGAGAAGCAGCAGGCCGGTTCGAGGAGCTAACGGGGCTTGGCGGAGGCTTATTCCGCCGATCCCGAGAATTTTTTTGGCTGTGGCTGATGGGAATAAGCCGCGCGGCTGACTCGTTGTGCACCTGAACCTCTGCCCTCAGGAGCCTGCACGTGAACTGCCATGATCTTGCTGAAATGACGGGCTTTGGCCGCGCCGGTTGGCTTCACACCCGCCATGCCTGTCCCAAGCCCACATGAAGCCGCCTAATAAGCCCACCAACCCCTTGCCCTCCTTTCGCGCGTCAAGCGATGCGGGTGTGCCGGAATGCTTCATCGCCAATCCCCGCCAAAGCCGGGACGTGCTGGTGGTGGTCCACGGCAGCAACCGCAACGCCGGCGAGATCGCGATGCGGTTTGCGATCCATCCGGCGTTTTCGCGGATGACGATCATCGCCCCGCTGTTCACTGAGGAGAGGTTTGGCCAGTATCAGGAATTGGCAGCCTGCACGCCCGATCAGGCCCCGGCTGACGCCGCACTGATCCGGCTGCTGGACGAACTGGCGTCTGAACTCGAGATCGCCACTGATCGCTTCGCGCTGTTCGGCATTTCCGGCGGAGCGCAAATGGCGCACCGCTTTGCGATGTTCCACCCGCAGCGAGTCTCCCGGCTGTGCTTGGCCTCGACCGATTGGTACAGCCTGCCGCGCGCTGACTTGCCCTACCCCTATGGCATTGGCGGCGATAATGGCGCGGCGCTGGTGGGGCCGGATTTCTTCGACATCCCGACCACGGTGATCGTCGGCAACCGCGATACGCGGCTTGATGCGTCGCTGCGGCAGGATGACCTGATTGTCGAACATCAGGGCAAAAACCGTCTGCGCCGCGCGCGCTGCTATGTCCGCGCGGCCCACGCCTATGCCGATGCGATGGGCAAGGCCGGGCGCCCGCAGCTGCTGACACGTCACGGAATTTCGCCAGATTTCAACCAATCTGTGCTGGAAGGCGATCTGATCGCCGCCGCAGCGCAGGCATTGCTGTAGATCTTTATATCATTTACCCCCCGTTCCTGGGCCAATCTTGAAAGACGATCCGATGCGCAAACATCAAATCCTGTGTGCCGTCAGCGGCGCAACGCTGGCTGGCATGATGCTGACCGGTGCGTCCACAGCTCGCGCCGATGAAGGCCTTCCCCGGCTTGAAGTGCAATGGGAAGGCCTCGACATTCGCCTGTCGGGCGGCGCGGCGGCGCAGGGCGCGGTCTTCAATGATGACGAGGCGAGCACCGGCTCCCCCGATGCCCAGGTCGATCTGTTCGCGCGGTTGAATGCGCAATGGACCTCGCCCGATGGCATACTGGTTGGTATCAATGTCGAACAGAACAGCCGCCGCCGCGCGTCCGAAGTGCTCGAAGCAGGCGAGATCTATGGCTTTGTCGCCAGCGATTATGGCCGGGTTGAGGTGGGGCTTCAGGATGGCCCGGCCGATACCCTTGCCTTTGCGGCCCCGCTGGTGGCGCTGGGGCAGGTGCGCGGCGAGTTTTCACGCTATGCCGGGACGCAGGCGCTGCTGCGCGCGCTCGATACGCAGGATGCATTCAAGGTGATCTACCTTTCGCCCCCGGTCGGGGGCTTGCGCGGCGGGGTGTCATGGTCCCCGAAGGTGCGCCGCAACGCCACAGCGGTGAACTCGCGCGAGCGGATCGAGGTCAACAACGCCTTCGAATTCGGGCTGCAATATCAGCAGCCGGTCGGCGACTGGATTCTGGGCGCGAGCGGCGGTTATGCCGTGGGCGAAGCCGACCCGTTGACGACCCGCGCTGATCTCAACAGCTGGAGCGTCGGGGCCGAAGCGCGCAAGGGCCCGCTGCGGATCGGCGGGGCATATGTCGATCGCGGCGATTCCAACCGGCTTGACCGCGATTTCGATCAGTGGGAGGTCAATGGCGGGGTCGGCTGGATCACGCCCGAATGGGGCGTGGCAGGCAGCGTCGCCTATACCAAGGCATCAGACCGCGATAACCGGCTGTTCGGCGTGGGCGGGTACTATCAGCTCCACCCGAATATCCAGGTGCGCGCCGATGTGGTGCAGTTCCGCGAAGAGCAACTGCTGAGTGGCGTCAATGACGGCGTGGCGGCGGTGATGGAAGTGCTGTTCACGATCTGACGCAGCCGCAAAACCCCACAGCAAAAAGCCCGGGAGCGGTGTGATCGCTCCCGGGCTTTTTTTGCGTCGCGTTTGGTTTACTTCTGCTTGAGCTCGGCCGCTTCATCCGCGCCGATCAACGCATCGCTGGCGATCATGGCGTCCACCGCAGCGACCACGCTGACCGCTGCATCGCCGCCCGCCAGCTTCAGTTCGCCCGCGGGAGCGGCACGGCGACCAAAGGCTTCGATCTGCCATTCGCCGCCCGCACTGGCGCAGGCGAGCGCGTCGCTGGTGCTGCCGGTGCTGCCTTCGACCATGAACTGGCGGCAGAGCGCGCCATCGGCGTTGCGGAAGGTCAACACCACCTCGCCCGTGCCAAGGCTGGCGAGTTGAACTGACTGCCCGCTGGGCACGCTGTCGAGCATGGTGTTGACGTCGGCACTGGCAAGCACCAGCGATCCGCCCGCAGGCACATCGCCCGCGCCGCCGCCGGTCAGCAAGGGCCCGCCGATCATCACGCCAATCGCAAGGCATGCCGCCATCGCGCCGAATTGCGGCCAGCGCCAGCTGCTGCCCACATCGTTGGCAGGTATCGGCAAGCTGCGCGCCGTGCGGGCGGCGGCGAGATCGACCACCTCTGCCACCGCCTGAGCAGCGACAATCTGCGTCAGCCGCGCAGGCACGGGCGCGGACAGCACCGGCGCAAATGCATCGCGCACCTCCTGATCCGTTGCATCGCTTTCGGCCAGGCCCTCAACCCGCTCAGCCAGCGCCGGATCGGCGTTGATCGCGGCTTCGATCGCATCTAGCAGCGCCTCATCCGCCAGCGTCCCATCAAGGAACGCGGTGAGCTGGGCATCGGTGAAAGGCTCGCCCCCGGGCCCGTTCATTGCACGCCTCCTTTGCTCGTCAGCAGCTTCGCCAGCGCCGTCTTGGCGCGCGACAGGCGGCTCATCACCGTGCCGATCGGCAGGCCGAGCGCATCGGCGGCTTCACGGTAGCTGAATTCCTCCAGCATCACGAGCGCGACCACATCGCGTTGTTCGGGCGGCAGACGGTCCACCGCTGCGCGCACCATGCGGGCTTCATTGCTGGCCTCGACCACGGCGAGGCCATCATCGCCTGCCAGATCGATCATCTCGCCGATATCGTCATGCCCCTTGCTGTTATGCGCGCGGCGGCGATCATCGACCCAGTGGTTGCGGGCAATGCGGAAGACCCAGCTATCAAGCCGGGTGCCGGGTTGCCATTGATCCAAATTCAGCATCGCTTTCTCCAGGCTCGCCTGCACGACATCGTCGGCATCAGCGATGGTGCCGGTCAGCACACGGGCAAAGCGCCGCAAACGCGGGATCAGCGCAATCAGCGCCTGCTGTGTCGTGTCGTCCGGGTTCATCGGGCGGGTCATGGGTGCAACGGTTCAGCCAAGTGAAATATTCCGCGCCCATAAACAGGACAGGGGAACAAAAGAACAGGCCAATTCGTAGTTATGCAGGTACAGGAACCATGTCAGCGCCTGCTCGTTTGGGCGGCATCGAGGGGAATCGCTATGCGGTTAAGGATCGCGCTTGTGTGCCTGCTGGCAATGGCGATGGGCCTTGCCCCCGTTGTCGCCCCATTGGTGACGCCGCTGTCCGCGCAGGACGCGGGCGATGGTGATGACGACGATGGTGATGACGGCGGGGATGACGACGGTGATGTCGGAGACCCCGACGACACTGACCCCGGCGGCGAAGATCCGGGCGGCGACGACGTCGGCGGTGATGATCCGGGCGGAGATGACGTGGGCGGAGACGACGTAGGCGGCGATGACGTCGGCGGTGATGATGTCGGCGGAGACGACGCAGGTGGTGACGACACAGGTGGGGACGACACCGGTGGCGATGATGCCGGTGGCGACGACGATGGTGCCGCAGGTGGCGACGACGACGGTGCCTCAGGCGGCGATGATGACGGCGCAGCGGGCGGCGATGACGACGGTGCCGCAGGCGGCGACGATGATGGTGCAGCTGGCGGCGACGACGACGGTGCCGCAGGTGGCGACGACGACGGTGCTTCAGGTGGCGACGATGATGGTGCCGCTGGCGGCGATGATGATGGCGGCAGCGGCGATGTCACCGATGATCGCGGTGATGGCGACGAAGCTGGCGATACCGACCTTGATGACGATCCCGGCCAATGGGAAAGCATCGGCGGGGAAAGCGAAGCGACCCGCGCGGCGCTCGACGAACGCGACCGGATCGACCTTGATGGCGAAGGTTTCCGCTACCGCCGGGGCGAATTCATCGCGCTTGACCTCGCCCCAGATGATCTCGCCGAACTGACCGGCAAAGGCTTTGAAGTCGTCGCGCGCGAACAGCTGGCTGCTGTTGACGGAACCTTGCTGTTGCTGCGCGGCCCGTCGCAATTGTCCGGCGAAGCCGCGCTCGATACGCTGGAGGACATCGTCGACCCCGATAGCATCGGGTACAATCATCTGTTCGACAGTTCATCGGTACAGACCAAGCGGGCGCGCGGAAAGTCCGTGCCTGATCGTCAGGCCTGCGGGTGCGAGATCGGGTTGATCGATACAGGCGTGGCCACCAGTCTGGCCTATTTCAAGCACGTCTCGCTGGTGCAGCGCGCCTTCAACGCCAAGGATCCGCTGCCCAAATTGCACGGCACCGCCGTCGCCCACCTGATGGCCGGGACCAAGCGCAGTCCCGAGCGTGCGACCAAGATCTTCGTCGCCGATATCTTCGGCGGCCCGCGCGAAACCTCAGGATCAAGCTTTGCCCTGATCAAGGCGCTTGATTGGCTGGCCGCGCAAGGCGTGCCGGTAATCAACATCAGCCTGTCCGGCCCGCGCAACCCGGCGGTGGCCAAGGCAATCGCGCGGGTATCAGGCAAGGGCCACACCATTGTTGCCGCCGCCGGGAATGATGGCCCCGCCGCCCCGCCGGTGTTTCCCGGCGCCTATGACGGCGTGATCGGGGTCACAGCGGTGGACGGCGCAAACCGGGTCTATCGCTACGCCAATCGCGGCACTTATGTGGATTTCTCGGCGCGCGGCGTCGCGGTGCCCGCGATCGATGCCAAGGGCGCGGTGCGCGATGCCACCGGCACATCCTTTGCAGCGCCGATCATCGCTGCACGGCTGGCCGCGCAGTTGCGTAGTGCCGACAGCGCCGCGGCGCAGAAGGCAATCCGCGCGCTTGAGGCCGAGGCCCGCGATCTTGGCGCGCCGGGGCGCGATCCGATCTATGGCGCTGGCCTGATCGCAGGAGGCAATTGATGCTCGCGCTGCTCGCCGCCGCCGCCGCCGCCCTGCCGCTGTCCGGCCCGGTTGCACTGCCCGATTACGAACCGGGCGATTCCTACGTCTATTCCGATGGCCGGGTGGAACGCGTGGTGCGGAGCGATGGGGATCAGATGGTCTGGGCCGGAATCAACGGCCCCTCCTATCGCCGCAGCCGCAATTTCATTGTCCCGGTGCTCGAATGGCGCAGCGGTCGCGGCACCGGCATGCGCGAGGTGCGCGGCAATCCCGATGCGCTCTGGCCGATCAGCCAGCCGAAATCGGCGCGCTTCCGGGTGGTGACCGAAACCAAGGTCAACCCGCAGGCCGCCGCCAAACGCTCCGTCAGCCTGTGGGTGTGCAAGACTAGCAAGGCCAAGGCCTTCACCGTCACCGCAGGCACTTACAGCGCCATCCCGGTCGTGTGCGACCGCTATTCCCCCACCACCATGCGACTGGTCGAGCGGCGCGAGTGGGATTATGCGCCGGAACTGGGCCATTATATCCGGCGGGTGAGCATCAACTATCTGCGCGGCACCACCCGCAGCATAGAACTGGTGGCCGCGCTGTCGGGGCCATCGGCGAACCGGGCGCGGCTGACCGCCTTGTCGCGCAACGCCCGGCAGGCCGCACTAGTCCGATAGGGTCGATGGCGGCCCCCGCCCAAGGTTCCACCAAGGCACGCCTTCAGGACGATATTCGCGGTCGCCCAGCGAAACAGGAATTGCGGCTACCATGGCCAAATGATAGCGATTGCAGCAATTTCGACATGGCATAGCTGGACGCGGCGGTGACCGGTTCCGGCTGATCGGGGAAACAATGGCAGAAATCATCGGTACGCCCGGCAATGACACACTCATTGGCACCGAGCAGGACGACCGGATCAATGGCGAAGGCGGCAACGACAGGATCGAAGGCCGAGGCGGCAATGATTTCCTGATCGGCGGCGGCGGGGACGATTTCGTGGACGGCGGGGACGGAAACGATTCGATCAGGATTCTGGCGCTCGGCACCAGTCAGGTGATCGGCGGCGCTGGTGAAGACGACATCATCGTCCAGAATTCACGCGACTTCGACAATCCCGGCCGCATCAATTCAAGCGTCGATGCCGGCGCAGACAATGATCGTTTGTCCTATTACGGCGAGAACAACGGCGGTACGGTCAACATGGGGACCGGCAATGACATCGTCGATCTCGCATTGATTGGCAACGGATGGACTGTCACGCTCGGCGCTGGCGTTGACGCGATCAATGCCTCCTCGCTTCCAATCTTTGGATCGGGCTCGGGGACGATCACCGATTTTGTGGCCGGTAATAACGGCGAAGTGCTCAATCTCGAACTGGTGCGCCGGTCCGAGTTGCGGAATTACGATGGCTTCGCCAATCCCTTCGCCACGGGTCACTTCGCTCTGGTGAGCGATGGCTCGGGCGGATCAAACCTCGAAATCCGCCGATCGCCTGGGTTCGGCGCGGATTTCGTGCTGCATTTCCCTAACATCGCACCGAGTGCCTTCACTGCGCACAACTTTGCCGGGATCAATCCAAACGGGGTGTCCACGGTTGGCCCGCCGATCAATGGCACGCCGGGCGTCGATACGCTGACCGGGACCAATCTCGGCGAGGTCATTTCCGGCTTTGGCAGCGATGACATCATCAACGCGGGCGGCGGCGATGATACGCTGATCGGCGGGGCGGGCAACGACACGCTTAATGGCGAGGATGGTGATGATCTTTTTACCTTCGATCTGACCTTTGGGCCGGACGAAGACCCGCGGCTCGACACGATCAATGGCGGCGCAGGCATTGATACCGTGCGCGTCATCGGATCGAACCAGGGCTTCGAGATCACAAACTATGATCTGGCGGGCGGCCTGCCGATCACATCGATCGAAGGGCTCGAACTGTCGGGCAATCTCGGCCTGATCGGCACCGTGGCGCAGGTCAACGCTTTCAGCACGATCGTAACCCCGAACCTGCGCATCACCGACAATGCACTGCTCGATCCTACCGGCCGGTTCGAGGTGACGCAGCTGTCGCTCGCCAATGGCGGAGCGCGGGCCAATCTTTCGGGCCCGGATGTGTTCGTGCTCAACATTGTCAGCGGCGATGGCGATGACAACATCATCGGCCCCGATGGGGGCATCGCCAATCCCAACGCCAACCAGACCGACATCGAAGTCGGGATCGACGTGCGCTTCGGCAATGATACCGTGGTGGCGGGCAACATCCGCACCCGGATCATCTCGCAAGGCGGCAACAACCACTTCACCGGCAGCGCCTTTGCTGACAGCTTCCTGCTGTTCGGCGACGGGGACAACACCCTGATTGGTGGCGGCGGCAATGATACGATCCGCGTGTTCGGCAATGGCCGGCTGAATATCTCCGGCGGAGAGGGCGACGACAAGGTTGAGGTCACCGTGATTGGTGCTGATGACATCATCAGCGGCGGGGCCGGGATCGACCGCTTGACCTTCGACACCGGCGCTGGCTTTGACAACTTCGACCTGACGGGCGTGGCGATCTCAGGCGATTTCGAGATTATTGCCAGTGCGGGTCAAGGCAACGTCATCCTGTCGGTGGCGCAGTTGCAGGCCATTCAGCGGGTTGAGTTGCGGTTCCTGCAGCTGGCCGATGGCGGCGCAATCACGCTGACGGCGGCTCCGATTCAGCTGCGGCTGAGCACGCAGGGCAACCAGGTCGATCTGGGCGCGGTGACCACCGGGGTGGTGGTCTTCGGCAATCGCGGCAACGACACGATCATCGCCGGCAATGACTTCGATCAGCTGTTCGGCGACCGCGGTGATGACTCGCTGTTCGGCAATGGCGGGATGGACAGTCTGTTTGGCGGTGATGGGGTCGATTTCCTGTCTGGCGGCGCCGATGGTGATACCTTGGATGGCGGCAGCAATGTCGACACCGCCGTCGTCAGCGGCACGCGATCACAATACACCATCACGCAGCGGGATGTGGGCGAGTTTCTGGTGACTGGCCCGGATGGCAGCGATGTTCTGCGGGGTGTGGAGTTCCTGCAATTCGACGATCAGATCATCCGCCTGCGCCCTGGCACGGGGGTGAGCGTCAACTTCAACACCTCTGATCGCACGGTCTATCAATCCGCCTTGAACGCCATCCGCGATTTCGATGGCAATGCGCTGGGCGGCAATGGCTCGTGGCTGCGGATTGGGTCGGCTGATGTGAATGGCGATGGTGATATCGATCAGATCATTGTCAACCGCGCGCTCGGGCGCTTTGCCACCGTGGGCACTGCGCCTGATGGGCTGGTCTACTTCTCCGATCACGGCTGGGCGGGCGAGACCCGCGTGGCTGGGATTTATATCGATCCCTTTGTTGCCAACGGCACTGTGGCGCCGGGCAGCCCTAACGACAGCCAGCGCCGGTTCCAGAACGATCTCCAGATCGAGAACATCAACCGCGTGCTGGGCGCCAATGACTATGACCGCGATGGCGGGCAGGAGGTGTTCTTCGCGCTCACCGATGGCACAGCCTATCTGCGCGCGGTGATGCATGCCGATGGCAATATCCGCTTTGCCGATTACCGGTCGCAGCAGCAGGTGATCGACTACCTCACCGCCAATGGCTTCGGGCCGGAGACCTATGCGGGCTGGTTCCCCAGCCCGAGCAGCGGGGACGCCGCGTTTGATGCAGCGCAGGACAGCAGCGCGCGTGCGGCTCTGGCAATCGAGGGGGCGGACATCACCGCCCTGCCGGGCGCAGCAGGCGGCGAGCTGGCCTTCAACCCGCTCGGCTTTGCCCACAGCCCGATCATGAACGAGTATCTGGTCGCCGAATTCTACGGGTAGGCTAACGCGCCTGGCGATTTCACGTGGTGGCGTTCTTCTCCAGCTCCTCGAGCAGGTCTTTCAGCTGCTCTTCGAAAATCGCGCCGCTATCGCCGCCGCCGTAGCTGATCGCGCTGCTCGAAAAGGTCGTGCCGAAGGTTTCGCCGATGCTGTGGGTCTGCAGGATGCCCGAGGCGAAGTCGCGCTGCGTCAGCGTGTCGAGCGGGTGCATGAAAGCGCCCCACACCAGATCCTGCGCAACCGCGTAGCGCGCGTCCAATGCCGTGTCGAAATTGGCCTGCATCAAACGCGCCATCGCACCTTCGGGCAGTTCGGCAATCAACGCGATCGGGGTGATGATCCGCATCCGCCCCGCCGTAGTATCGGTGACGACCAGCATCACCCGCTCTTCCAGAGTGAACTGCCAGCTATTGCCGGTGCGCATCGCCTTGGCATCGAGCGCCTTGATCACCTCGTCCATCTGTTCGAGGACGGCGGTGACCTCCGGGTTGATTTCGACCGGCGCGGCGGGCGCCTCTTCCTCCAGCAGAAATTCGTCCTCTGCCAGCGGGCCTTCCGGCGCAGGCAGCGTTTCGGACGGAGCTTCAACCGGTGGCACGTCCTGCGCATACGCGGCGGCGGGCAGGATCAGTGCTGCGGCAACAGCGGGCAACAGGTGAGGGAATCGGAGCATGGTCGCGGCCCTTTGCACAGGTGATGACATCCCCGTCTATGCCACCACCTGTTGCACCGCAATCGCGCGATTTTCAGCGGGCTAAGCGGTTAGTGCTTGCCGCCGGGATCGGCGAAGTGGCTGGGCAGGTGGGCGTTGACCACGCCGCCATCCACCGTCAGCGTCTCGCCCACCACGTAATCGCCCGCGCGGCTGCACAGGTAGATCGCGGCCGCCGCCATGTCTTCAGCGGTGCCGATCCGCTGCGCCGGAATGCCCGCCGCCGAAGCGAGCGGTGCTTCCTTGGCAGCCTTGTTCATCTCGCTCGGGAAGGCTCCGGGCGCAATCGAGGATACCACGATATTGTCCTCGATCAGCCGCGCCGCCATCCGCCGGGTGAGCTGGATCACCGCGGCCTTCGACGCCTGATAGGCATAGGTTTCCCACGGGTTGATCCGCTGCCCATCGATCGATGAGACATGGATCACCTTGGCCGGATGCCCCGCCTTGCCGCCTGCGACCAGCAGGTGGTGCAGCTTCTGGGTGAGGAAGAACGGCGTCTTGACGTTGAGGTCCATCGTCCGGTGCCAGCCGGCCTCGGAGAATTCGAGATAGGGCTGGCCCCAGGCCGCACCGGCGTTGTTGATAAGGATATCAAGCCGGGTCTCGCGCGCCTTCAACTCGTCCGCCAGCGCGACCATGCCGTCCATCTGGCTGAGGTCGGCTTGGATGCCGATGACGCGATCTGCGCCGAATTCGTCAATCGTCTCCTGCATCTGATCGAGTTTGCGCGCCGAGATGTAAACCCGCGCGCAGCCTGCCGCGAGCAGGCCTTCGACAAACATCTTGCCGATCCCGCGGCTGCCACCGGTGACCAGCGCGATGCGTCCTTCGAGGCTGAAAAGTGATTGTAGGTCCATGTTTTAGTTCTCCATCCCCGTCCCGGACTTGATCCGGGACCCCGCTCACTTTTTTGCCCGCTGCGGAAGAAAAGCGGGGCCCCGGGTCAAGCCCGGGGCGGGGTATAAATCAATACCCGCTCAATTCGGCCACGCGATTGGCGTGGAAATAGGCATCGCCCAGAAACTCAGCCAGCGCGCGGTCGCGCTTCATGTAGAGGCCGATGTCATATTCGTCGGTCATCCCGATCCCGCCATGCATCTGCACACCTTCCTGCACCGCGAGCCGCGCGGTCTTGGCGACCTTGGCCTTGGCGACGCTGATCATCAGATCGGCGCTGTCAGCCCCGGCATCGAGCAATTGCTGCGCCTTGATCGTGGCCGCACGGGCAATCTCGACTTCGGAATAGAGGTGGCTGGCGCGGTGCTGGAGCGCCTGAAACTCGCCGATCAGCTTGCCGAACTGCTTGCGCTGCTTGAGGTAATCGACCGTCATGTCCATCGCCCCGCGCGCGACGCCGACGCCCTCTGCTGCTGCGCCGATGCGCCCCGCCATCAGCATCGCATCAAGCACGGCGCGACCACCATCGATCTCGCCAATCACGGCATCGCCATCGAGCTCCACACCGTCGAACTTGGTGTGGGTTGCCATCGAGGAATCCACCAGCCGCACTGCATCATGGCTCATGCCGCTCGCGTCCTTGGGCACGGCGAACAGCGTGATCCCGTCGGCGTCTTCATCGCTGCCGGAGGTGCGCGCGGCGACCACGATCATGTCCGAGCTTGCGCCCTGAATGACGAAGCTCTTGGAGCCGCTCAAGCGGAAGCCGTTGCCCGATTTCTCGGCGCGGGTGGTGATGCGGCTCGGGCGGTGCTTGGCGGTCTCGTCAATCGCCACCGCGAACACGCTGTCACCAGCGATCAGGCCGGGCAGATAGCGGCCCTTCAAGTCGTCCGACCCATGCTTCAACGCCGTCGCCGCCAACACGGACGACGTCAGGAATGGCGACGGCGTCAGATTGCGGCCGATTTCCTCCAGCACGATCCCGGCCTCGGCATGACCCATGCCGAGCCCGCCATCGGCCTCGTCCACCAGCATCCCGGTGAAGCCCATCTCGGCCATCTGCTTCCACAGCCCGTGGCCGAAGCCGTCCTTGCAATTGCGATCACGCCAATGGCGCAGCTGCTTGGCGATATTGCCTTCCTCGGCAATGAAGCCGCGCGCGGTATCGGCGAGCATCGCCTGATCGTCGTTGTGATAGAGTGGCATAAAATCTCCCTCTCCCCTTCAGGGGAGAGGGCCGGGGAGAGGGGAAGTCCGCCCCGGCCCTGTCCAATTGAATTCCCGGAGGACCCACGCCCCCTCTCCCAACCCTCTCCCCTGAAGGGGAGAGGGCTACTTAAGCGCCCGGCAGATCGAGGATGCGCTTGGCAATCACGTTGAGCATCACTTCGCTGGTCCCGCCCTCGATCGAGTTCGCCTTGGTCCGCAGCCAGCTGCGCGAAGGCTTGCCGCCCTCGGTCGCGTCGCTGTCCCATTCGAGGCTGCGCGAGCCGCCGACGGCCATCATCAGCTCGTGGCGGCGTTTGTTCAATTCCGTCCCGGCGTATTTCATCATGTTGGGCTGCGCGGGGTGCGCCTTGCCGACCTTGATCTCGTCGAGGAACTTCTCGCCCATCGCGGCATAGGCCAGCGCATCGACATCGAACATGGCAAGTTCGGCGCGCAGGACGGGGTCGATTGCGTCGCCGGTCTTGGCCGCATGGCGCTTCATCGCCGGGCCAATCGCCGCCGCCCGCTCGCCATTGTCGGCGCCCGAGATCATCTCGCGTTCGTGGCCGAGCAAATACTTGGCGACGTCCCAGCCGCGATTGATCTGCCCGACATAGGCCGGGCAATCCTCGCCGTAGGATTTGGGCACGGCGACATTATCGAAAAAGGTCTCGCAGAACGGCGAATTGCCGCTGATCAGCAGGATCGGCTTGGTCGTCACCCCTTCGCTGGCCATGTCGAACAGCATGAAGGTGATGCCCTGATACTTGTCAGCCTTGTCGGTGCGGACGAGGCAGAAAATCCAGTCGGCCTGATCGGCGTAGGAGGTCCAGATCTTGCTGCCGTTCACCACCCAGTGATCGCCGCCATCCTCACCAAAGGTCTGCAAGCTGACGAGGTCGCTGCCCGAGCCCGGCTCCGAATAGCCCTGACACCAGCGGATTTCGCCGCGCGCGATTTCGTTGAGGAAGCGCTGCTTTTGCCCTTCCGTGCCAAAGTGCAGCAGCGCTGGGCCGAGCATCCAGATGCCGAAGCTGCTGAGCGGCGGGCGGGCATTGATGCGGCCCATTTCTTCGCGCAGCACCTTGGCTTCCGCCGGGCTTAGCCCCGCCCCGCCGTAGGCTCGGGGCCAGCTCGGCACGGTATAGCCCTTGGCGATGCAGGCTTCGAGCCAGGCTTTCTGCGCATCATTCTTGAAGGTGGCGCGGCGGCCGCCCCAATAGATATCGCTTTCGTCGCGCACGGGCACGCGCATTTCAGCCGGGCAGTTCGCCTCAAGCCAGCTCCGCGTTTCGCTGCGGAATGTTTCCAGATCGGTCATTGCGCCGATTCTCCTCTCTCGTGTCTCTCGCTTGACGCTTACGTTATCGGCATTTGCCACAAGGCTGCAAGCGCCGATCAATCGGGATCAGCTGGGCGCGCGATGCCGTAGCGTCAGGCTGGCCGTGATTGACGGGTTGCACAATCGGTCTAGGTTTGAAACCGGAATGGGGAGAGAGATTTTGGCCGGATTCGCATGGATTGGAAGCTGGCGCCGATGAACGACACTTCCCGTCCGCTTCCCTTCAGACTCAAGCTGGTTCACGGGTTTGGCGCGGTCGCCTTTGGCGTGAAGGACATCGGCTTTTCGTTCTTCCTGCTGATCTATTACAATCAGGTCCTGGGGATGGAGGCGGCGCTGGTCAGTGCGGCCTTGCTGATTGCCTTGCTGGTGGATGCGGTGGTCGACCCGATCATCGGCAATCTGTCCGACCGCACCTACACGCGCTGGGGTCGGCGCCTGCCATGGCTTTATGCCGCACCGATCCCGCTGGCGCTGGCATGGATCATCCTGTGGTCGCCGCCATCAGGCGAAGCGCCCAGTTTTTTCGGCTTGCTGGCGCTTGCCATAACGGTGCGGACGCTGCTGTCTGCCTGCGAAGTGCCTTCGATTAGCCTCGTGCCAGAAATCACGCAGGACTATAACGAACGCACCACATTGTTCCGTTTCCGTTACCTGTCTGGCTGGATGGGCGGGCTATTGATGATGGTGCTGGCCTACACGGTGTTCATGCCCGGCCCTGATGGCCTGCTGACAGCCGCTGGCTATCCGGCGTTCGGGATTGTCGGGGCCGGGCTGATGGCGTTATCGGTGATCGGATCGGCGGCGGGACAGCACCAGCTGGTCGCAAAGCTGCCCGCGAACAGGCCGCCCCCGTTTTCGCTAAAAGTCGCGTTTTCGGAGATTGCCGAAGCGTTTGCGGAAAAGAGCTTCCTGATCTTCGCGGCAGGCGGCCTTGCGGCCTATGTCGGTCAGGGAATGCTGTTTTCGATTTCGAATTATCTCAACCTGTTCGTGTGGCAAATTGATGGCCCGATCGCGCCGCAATTGCCGGAGTGGTTTACGGGGCTGCTGGCCTATCCGGTGACGCTGTTTCTGTCCGTCGTGCTGATGTTCTTTATCGTCGGGCCGATGCACGCGACTTTTGGCAAGGCCAAATCGGCGATGATCGGTTCCTTGGGCAGCGTCGTCATCAGCCTGACACCGTTCATCTTGCTGCTGACCGGGGCTTGGCCCGAAGTCGGCACGACCGCCTCCACGGTGGGTCTTCTTGCCTTCCTGCTGTTCAGCAACACGATGGGCGTGGTGACGATGATCTCTGCCACCTCGATGATTGCCGAGATAGTCGAGGCTTTCGAAGAACGCACCCACCGCCGCGCCGAAGGTGCGTTCTACTCAGGCAATTGGCTGGTCCAGAAATGTGCGACAGGGGTTGGCATTTTCGCCACCGGGCTGATCATCTCAGCCTCCGGGCTCCAGCCCGATGCCTTGCCCGGAACGGTGCCGCAGGAGGTGATCACCGCGATCATTGTCTATTTCGGCACGGCGATCACCGTGCTGGGTGTCATTGCGGCCTTTTGGCTGGGGCGGTTCCCGATCAGCCGCGACGAGCATGGGGAGCGCCTGATCCGGCTCACTGAACGCCGCGTTGGCGCGCAGCCTGATCCGCTCGGTGACGCCGCCCGCACCGATCCCGATGTGCAGTCAATCGGGATCTAGGACTGCACAAATGAGAGCTTGGCGGGCGCACGAGGCTCTGCCACGGTCGCCCGCAGATTCGACGAACATTTAAGGACGAGAGAGGAACACCCCATGGATTTCGAACCCACCGAGCGTCAGCTCTATTGGTCGGGCCGTGTGCGCGATTTCATTGAAGCGCATGTCCGCCCCAACATGGCGGTGTACGACAAGCAAGAACACGAAGGCGAGCGCTGGAAGGTGCTTCCCATCGTCGAGGAAACCAAGGCCAAGGCCAAGGCGGCCGGCATCTGGAACCTGTTCATGCCGCCGCGCAACGACAGCCATCACCATGTCGATGATACGTTCGAATTCGAAGGCCCCGGCCTGACCAATCTCGAATATGCGATGTGCGCGGAAGAAATGGGCCGCATCGGCTGGGCGAGCGAAGTGTTCAACTGCTCCGCGCCCGATACCGGCAATATGGAGGTGTTCTTCCGTTATGGCACGCGCGAACACAAAGAGGCGTGGCTGCGTCCACTGATGAACGGCGAGATCCGCTCGGCCTTCCTGATGACCGAGCCGAACACCGCTTCATCCGACGCCACCAACATCGAAACCCGGATTGAGCGGGACGGTGATCACTACATCATCAACGGGCGCAAGTGGTGGTCTTCGGGCCTTGGCGATCCGCGCTGCAAGATCGCGATCGTGATGGGCAAGACCAATCCCGATGCTCAGCGCCACGCGCAGCAATCGCAAATCCTGATGCCGATCGACACCCCCGGGGTGAACATCCTGCGCCACCTGCCGGTGTTCGGCTATGACGATGCGCCGCATGGTCACATGGAAGTGGAGATGGTCAACGTCCGGGTGCCCGCAGAGAACATTCTGCTCGGGGAAGGGCGCGGGTTCGAGATCGCGCAAGGCCGCCTCGGGCCGGGCCGCATCCACCACTGCATGCGAACAATCGGCGCGGCGGAAGAGGCGCTGGAGAAGATGTGCCGCCGCCTGCAGGAACGCGAAGCTTTCGGCAAGCCGGTCTACAAGCACTCGGTCTGGGAAGAGCGCGTCGCGCGCGCCCGCATCGATATCGACATGACCCGCCTGCTCTGCCTCAAGGCGGCCGACATGATGGACAAGGTCGGCAACAAGGCGGCCAAGCAGGAAATCGCGATGATCAAGGTGCAGGCCCCCAACATGGCGCTACGGATCATCGACGATGCGATCCAGGCGCATGGCGGCGGCGGGGTGTCGGACGATTTCGGTCTTGCGCGCAGCTACGCCAACCAACGCACCCTGCGGCTCGCCGATGGGCCGGACGAGGTCCATGCCCGCTCGATTGCCCATATCGAGTTTTCCAAGCACGCCCCGCGTCCCGGCCCCACCGCCAATGCGTTGCGCGGTGATCACGGGCGCGCAGCCAATGACGGGCCGGGCGTCAGCTCGGGCGACATGGGTGTGGCGCGGTAATACAATATCTCCCCCTCCTCTTCAGAGGAGGGGGTCGGGGGGTGGTGGCGAGCGAAGCGAGCGCCTTCGGCACCACCCCGCTGCGACTAAGCTCGCTGCGCTCACCAAGTCTCGCGCCCCTCCTCTGAAGAGGAGGGGGACAAGGGAGAATAACATTGCCAAAAGCCGCCATCCTTGAAACACCCGGTGAAGGCCTTCGCATTGCCGAAGTGACCTATGCCGAACCCGGCCCGCACGAAGTCCTGATCGACACCAAGGCTTGCGGGCTGTGTCATTCGGACCTGCACTTCATCGATGGGCATTACCCCCACGCGCTCCCGGCTATTCCGGGGCATGAGGCGGCGGGCGTGGTGCGCGCAGTCGGCGGCGAAGTTCGCACGGTGAAGCCGGGCGATCACGTCGTCTCCTGCCTCAGCGCTTTCTGCGGCCACTGCGAATTCTGCGTCACCGGCCGGATGGCGCTGTGCATGGGGGCCGATACGCGCCGCGCCAAGGGAGAAGCTGCGCGCATCGCCTTTGCCGATGGTTCGCCCGTCAACCAGATGCTCAACCTGTCCGCCCTCAGCGAACAGATGCTGATCCACGAACACGCCTGCGTCGCCATCGACAAGGCCATGCCGTTTGACCGCGCCGCGCTGCTCGGCTGCGCGGTGACGACCGGCGCAGGGACAATCTTCAACGCATGCAAGGTGACGCCGGGTGAAACCGTGCTGGTGGTCGGCTGCGGCGGGGTAGGCCTCGCGGTCATCAACGCTGCCAAGATCGCAGGCGCGAGCAAGATCATCGCGGCCGATCCGCTCCCTGAAAAGCGCGCGCTGGCCGAAGTGCTGGGCGCGACCCACACTGTCGATGCGCTGGCTGATGACGCTGCCAAGCAGATCATCGCCATTTCGAATGGCGGCGTCGATTGGGGGATCGAAGCGGTGGGGCGGCAAGCCTCGGCCGATCTCGCAGTGGCTTCTCTGCGCCGCGGAGGCACCGCTGTGATCCTCGGGATGATGCCGCTCGATTGCAAGGTCGGCCTCGGAGCGTTCGATCTCCTCAGTGGCAAGAAGCTGATGGGCGCGATCATGGGGATGAACCACTTCCCGGTCGATCTGCCGCGCCTGGTCGACTTCTACCTGCGCGGGTTGCTCGATCTCGACACGATCATCGCCGAGCGGATTTCGCTTGAGCAGGTCAACGAAGGCTTCAACACAATGCGCGCTGGCCACTCGGCCCGCACCGTCGTGGTGTTTGACTAATGGACATTGATTACGACACAGAGATGGTCGGCACGGTCGCAGTGACCGAGAAGGACGCACTCGACCTTGCTGCGCTGACGGCATGGTTCGAAGCCAATGTCGAAGGCTTTGCGGGACCGATCAGCTACACCAAGTTCAAGGGCGGCCAGTCGAACCCGACTTACCGGATCGACACGCCCGGTGCATCCTACGTGCTGCGCCGCCAGCCCTTTGGCAACCTGCTCCCGAGCGCCCACGCGGTTGACCGCGAATACACGGCGATGACGGGCCTCTACCCGACCGGTTTCCCCGTGCCGCGCACCTATGGGCTGTGCGAAGATCCGTCGGTGATCGGCTCCAAGTTCTTCGTGATGAGCATGGCCGATGGCCGCTCGCTCTGGAACGGTGCCCTGCCTGGCATCGCTCCTGAGGAACGCCGCGAGCTCTATCACGCGCTGATCGATACCATGGCCGATCTGCATCTCAACCAGCCCGACCGCATCGGGCTGGGCGATTATGGCAAGCCGACCGATTACTGCGCGCGCCAGATCGCGCGCTGGACCAAGCAATACAAGCTCTCCGAAACCGAGCTGATGCCCGAGATGGAGCGGCTGATCGAATGGCTGCCGCAAACCATCCCGCCGCAGCATGGATCATCAGTGGTCCACGGAGACTACCGGCTCGACAACGTCATTTTCCACAAGACCGAACCCCGCATCATCGCGGTGCTCGATTGGGAGCTGTCGACGCTGGGCGATCCGATTGCGGACTTCAGCTATCTGATGCTCAACTGGCACAACCCCGCCGATGGCCGCGCCGGGCTGCTGGGGCTGGATATCGAAGCGCTCGGCATCCCCTCGCAGGAGGAAGCGGTGGAGCGTTACGTGGCGCGCACCGGTTTCCCCGTGCCGCCGATGGACTGGTACTTTGCGTACAACCTTTTCCGGCTCGCCGGGATCATGCAGGGCATCAAGAAGCGCGTGATCGATGGCACCGCCTCCAGCGCCCACGCACAGGCGATGAGCGACCGCGTGCGGCCGCTGGCAGAGCGGGCTCATGAATTTGCCATTGCCGCCGGTATGCCCGCGTAACGCTTGCTGACATTTCCGGCTGCGGCTAAGCCCGCGCCGGAATTTACCCACCTCCGTTCGCCCTGAGCTTGTCGAAGGGCCGTCCTTCTTACTCGCCGCCTTGCCCAGCTCCCGCAGAAAAGCAGTCCTTCGACACGCTCAGGACGAACGGGGTTTGGGTGTGTTTGGAGACCTCGCATGACCGACGACCTGATTGCCGCCATCGAAGCCGCGTGGGAAAACCGCGCCGACATCACCCCCGGCCATGACGTGCGCCATCAGGTGGCAGACGCGCTTGCCCTGCTCGACAGTGGTGAAGCCCGCGTGGCCGAGCCGGACGGCAATGGCGGTTGGACAGTCAACCAATGGCTCAAGAAGGCTGTGCTCCTCAGCTTCCGCCTCAATGATAACCGCGTGATGGATGGCGGCGCAGCGGGCGAAGCGGCGTTCGACAAGGTGCCGCTCAAGTTCGCTGGTTGGGGCGAAAACCGTTTCCGCGATGCCGGTTTCCGCGTGGTGCCGGGCGCGGTGGTGCGGCGCGGGGCGCATATTTCCAAGGGCGTGGTGCTGATGCCGAGCTTCGTCAATATCGGCGCTTACGTCGGCGAAAACACCATGATAGATACCTGGGCCACGGTCGGCTCATGCGCGCAGATCGGGGCGAACGTCCACATTTCAGGCGGCGCAGGGATCGGCGGGGTGCTCGAACCGCTTCAGGCCGAGCCGGTGATCATTGGCGACAATGCCTTCATCGGTGCCCGCGCAGAAGTGGCCGAAGGCGTGCGTGTGGGCGAGGGCGCGGTGCTGTCGATGGGGGTCTATCTCGGCGCGTCCACCAAGATCGTCGACCGTGCCACCGGTGAAGTCCACATGGGCAGCGTTCCGCCTTACGCCGTGGTCGTGCCGGGTTCGCTGCCGGGCAAGCCCCTGCCCGATGGCAGCATGGGGCCGAGCCTCTACTGCGCCGTGATCGTCAAGACGGTCGACGCGCAGACCCGCTCCAAAACCGGGATCAACGAGCTGCTGCGCGACTGACCGGGAACCAATGCACGCGCCCGCGGTTGGTTGACGTTACGGAAACTCTTTCCGCAACGTAATGACACGGGAGAGCAGCATGGCCGATCAAAATGAGGCAATTCGCATCAACGACGAAGATGCGCGCGGCGCGGTCAGCAATACCGGCCTGCGTTACGTGCTGGGCTTCAGCCTTGCGCTCGCCGTGATTGCGATGAGCGCGGTGTGGATCCTTCCGGCGCTGATGCGCTGATCACTCCGCCTTTGCTGGCGGGTTGATCATCGTCTCAATCGGCGGCTGATCCGCCACGCTGGCGGCGTAGGCTTCAGCCGCGCGCATCACCCGCAGCGCGTTGCGGCTGGCAATCAGCTCCAATTCGACCTGCGAATAGCCGCGCCGCGCGAGTTCGGTGAACAGCGCGGGATAGCCGCTGACGTCCTCCATCCCCACCGGCCCGATCGGCATTCCATCATAATCTCCGCCGATGCCAATGTGCTCGATCCCGGCGATCTTGCGGATATGATCGATGTGATCGGCGACATCGGTGAGCGTGCTCTTGGGTTCGGGATTGGCTTTCAGCCACGCATCGAAGGCGCTCGTCGCCGCCTCAGGGTTGCCAAGATGCACCACCTTGAGCCGTGCCATCTCACCCGCGCGGCGTGCGTCCCATTGGCGTAGATCCTCGTTGATAAAGCGCGGCAGGGCGACCACCATCACCACCCCGCCATTCTCGGGCAGGCGCGCCAGCACTGAATCCGGCACGTTGCGCGGATGCGGCGTCACCCCGCGTGCACCCGAATGGCTGAAGATCACCGGCGCGCGCGCCGCATCCAGCGCATCATGCATTACCTTCTCGCTCACATGGCTAAGGTCGACCAGCATCCCAATCCGGTTCATCTCGCGCACCACATCCTTGCCGAAATCGGTGAGGCCATTGTGCTTGGGCGTATCGGTGGCTGCGTCAGCCCAGGGGGTGTTGCTGTTGTGGGTGAGCGTCATATAGCGCGCGCCCATCGCATAGAACTGCCGCAGCACTCCGAGGTTAGAGCCGATCGAATAGCCGCCCTCCATGCCCAGCAGCGAGGCGACGCGGCCTTCGCGCATTGCGCTTTCGACCTGATCGGCAGTCTCGGCATAGCGCATGGCGTTCGGGTAGCGCGCGATCAGGCGCTTGGTGACGTCGATCTGCTCGATGGTCTGCTGCACTGCGGCGGCTTCATCATTGTTGTGCGGCACATAGACCGACCAGAACTGCGCGCCGACCTTGCCGGTCTTCAGCCGGGTCAGATCGGTATGCATCGCGCCCCCGCCGGTCGCCGGATCGGCGATGTTCAAGGTGTCGGTGAAGTCGAAATTGTTGATCTGGTTGTTCAGGCGCGACCGGAGCTGGCCCGGCGTGTCATTATGCCCGTCAAACACCGGCGCGGCCTCCAGCGCGGCGCGCGCGGTGGCGGCGGCCTCTTCCTCGGAGACGGACTGCGCGCTGGCGGGCGCGGCCAGCATCAGCGCTGTGGTGAGGGCGAGAAGAACGCGCGGGGCGATGGCTTGCATGCTCGGAGAAACTCCCGGTAAGGCGGCCTGAGCATCACAGGACACGAGGCCGAGATGAACGATAGCGCGCAAAACCTCATCGAACAATTGGGCCTTGCCGCGCATCCTGAAGGCGGGTGGTATCGCGAGACTTGGCGCGGGGAGCCGGGGCCGGATGGCCGCGCGAGCGGCACCGCGATTATCTTCCTGCTGCGCGCTGGCGAAGCCTCGCACTGGCACCGGGTGGACGCCGCCGAGCTGTGGCTGTGGCAGGCGGGTGATCCCATCGAACTGCGGCTCGCGGCCTGCGACGCTGGGCCGGTGCGTTCCGTGATCCTCGGCGCGGATGTGGGCGCAGGGCAGAGCTTGCAAGGGTTGGTCGCGCCGGACGAGTGGCAGGCGGCAAGCGCGGCAGGCGAACCGGTTCACGGCTACAGCCTAGTTTCCTGCGTGGTGGTGCCGGGTTTCGATTTCGCCGGGTTCACCCTCGCAGCGCCCGGGTGGGAGCCCGGAGCCGGGGAACCCCAGTGATCCGCATCGCCGTGCGCTGGCTGCTGGCGGCGCTTTATCTGCTCGCCGGGGTGATCCACCTCGTCAATCCCGCGCCATTCCTGACGATCACCCCCAGCTGGGTGCCCGCGCCCGAGGCGGTGGTGCTGCTGACCGGGGTGGCAGAGATCCTCGGCGCCATTGGCTTGGTGCAGCCGTGGTCACTGCCGCTCAGGCGCGCGGCGGGATGGGGGTTGGCGGCCTATGCGCTGTGCGTCTGGCCTGCCAATATCAACCATTTTATCATGGACATGGCGCGCGCCGATGGCGGGCTGGGGCTTGCCTATCATGTGCCGCGGATGTTTGCGCAGCCGGTGATCATCTGGCTGGCGTGGTGGGTCAGTCGCGACTGAGCGCACCTTCGCTTGCCCCAACGCAAAACGGCGCGTGACCCATCTTGGACCGCGCGCCGCTTGCCTTGCGTCCCGCCGTCAAGCGGGGCGGCAATCTCAGCTCAGATGCTTCGAGACCGCAGCGGTCATCTTGAACATCGAGATCTGGTCCTTGCCGATCACCGCGCCAAGCTTGGCATCGGGATTGATCTGACGCTTGTCCTTGGTGTCCTGAAGGCTGTGGGCCTTGATGTATTCCCACACCTTCGAGGTCACCTGAGCGCGGGTCATCGGACCCTTGCCGATCACCGCTTCGAGGTCTCCGGAAAGCGTCACTGGTTTCTGCAGTGCGTTGGTCGTGCCAGCCATAATCTACTCCCTTGTCATTGTGGCAGGTTAATCAATCTCATCGTCTTCCCAGCCCGCATCATCGCTGCTCCCGCCAGTGAAAGTGGCGTGAAGCACTGCGCAGGCGGTAATCGTCCCTTGCAGCGATGCGAGCAGTTCCGCCCTTCCTGCGCCCGGCATCAGCACGAGCGGCAAGTCGGTGGCGAACAGCTGAAACAGGTAATGGCGCGTCTCGCCTTCAGGCGGATCGGGCAGTAACCATTCGGAATTGCCAAAGGCATTCTTCCCGGTGCGCGGCGGCACTTCGCCTTCCAGCAGCTTGCCGCGCTGACCAGCGAGTCCCCATACGAGCCAATGGCAGGCGGGCTCCCCCGCCTTGGTCGAGGCATCTTCTACCACCAAGACCAATTCCTGCGAACCCGGAGGCGGCGCGCTCCACTCCAGCGGCGGGGCAACGGCATCTTCCTCGCTCGCGGTGAAACTGGGGTCCAGTTCTTCGCCGCCGCGAAATGCCGGGCTGGTCAGCGCAAATCCACCGCGCGCCATGGTCTGCGCCGAGCCCAGCTTCGCCACAGCGAGGCCGGGGTGACGTGCAGGCGCAGGCACAAAGGGTGTGAGCCAATCCGGAAAGTCAGTCATGATTCTGTCGTTTCATTACCTTCGTGCTAGTCCAGCCATCGCCGATAAACGAGGCTTGGCAACCCGTTTTTTACCGGTTTCTGCGGAAAACCCTGCAAAAGCAGGTGAGATGAGCACCGTTCTCGACGTTTTCGCGCATGGTGATGCATCCGAGCCTTGCCCTCGCCCCAGCAAAACTGCATCTTCCGTTCCTCAACATCGTATCTGCATCACTGCCGCTTTGCCCCGATAACTGGAGAATTTGCCTGCCATGCACGCTGGTCGCACTGCATTGAGCACTGTTCTTGCCCTCAGCCTAGCCGCATGCGGCGGCGATGGCGGATCAACCAGCCCTGCGCCGACAGCTGGCGGCACGCCCACGCCCCCGCCTGTTTCCGGTGCGTGTAGTCTTCGCGCGCAGCAGGATTTTGCCGATAGCGTGCTGAACGAATGGTATCTGTTCCCCGATCTGCTGGCGCAGGCCAATGCGGCGAGTTTCAATTCGGTCCAGACCTTCCTCGATGCCCGGGTCGCTCCGGCACGCGCGCAGGGCCGTGATCAGGGGTTCACCTTTGCGACTTCGATTGCCGAAGAAAATGCGCTGGTCAATTCGGGATCAAGCGCCGGTTTCGGCATCCGCCTCAGCTTCGACAATGCCGCAGGCCGGGTGTTTGTGGTTGAAGCCTATGAAGGCGCCAATGGGCTCGCCGCCGGGCTTGACCGGGGCAGCGAGATCACCGCGATCGGTACGACCAGTGCCAATCTGCAATCGGTTGCCAGCCTGATGGCAAGCGGAGGTGCGCAGGCGGTGGTCAATGCCCTTGGACCGTCCGATCCGGGGGTTGCGCGGGTTCTGCGCTTTGTCCAGCCCGGTGGCGCGACCATCGAAAGCAACATCACCAAGACGAACTTCTCGCTGGATCCGATTTCAGACCGCTACGGGACGGTGATCCTCAATGATGGCGGCCGGCGCGTCGGCTACCTCAACCTGCGCACCTTCATCGTGTCGGACGCCGCCGCGCAGCTGCGGCAAGCCTATGGTCAGTTTGCCGCGCAAGGAGTGACCGAGCTGATCGTCGATCTGCGCTATAATGGCGGCGGGTTGGTCAGCGTGGCCGAGACGATGGGCGATCTGGTGGGGCGGGGGCGCACCGGACAGGTGTTCAGCCGCACGGTGCTGCGCCCATCAAAGGCTTCTGAAAACACCACGCGCAATTTCCGCACCGAAGCCAACGCGATCGCGCCAACCCGGATCGCCTTCATCACCACCAATGCCAGCGCTTCGGCGAGTGAGCTCGTGATCAACGCGATGCTGCCCTATATTGGCAATAATATCGCCCTGATCGGCAGTGACACCTCGGGCAAGCCGGTGGGGCAGTTCGGGTTCGATCTGGCCGCCTGCGATCTGCGGGTGCGCGCGGTGACGTTCCAGACGGTCAATGCCGCCGGAAACGGCGACTATTTCTTCGGGCTCGGCCCATTCGTCCAGAACACTTGCCGCGCTGGTGACGATATCACCCGCCCCTTTGGTGATCCGCAGGAGGCATCGACCGCTGTGGCGCTTGATTTCCTGGCTGGGCGTTCATGCACCGCCTTTGGCGCGACCGCTGCTGCGGCAAGTGGCGATGCCAAGGCCAGCCAGGCCGCGCGCGCCGGCTTCGACCTGCCGACCCGCGATATGCTCCAGCCAGCCCAGCCCAACCGCGCGCAGCAGGATATTCCAGGGCTCTATTAAAGTCGATCAGAGTCCTTGGGGCACTGTGTCGAACCCCGGAATTTCGCCGAGGTCGACCCAGTCCTGCTTGCTCTTGGTATAGCAGTGGAAGGCCGGTTTCAGGATGCTGGTATCGTCCAGCGTCCCGGCCTTGATGAACATCATCCCCGGCGGGCTATCGACCCGGGTGAACACCGGCGATCCGCAGGTGCCGCAAAACTGCCGCCGCACCGTCGCGCCGCTATCGCCGGTATCGTTGTAGGTGGTGAGCTCACCCTCGAAGGTGACCGCCGTTTCGGGCACGCCGATGATCACCGATAGCGCGCTGCCCGCCTGCCGCTGGCAGTTCTTGCAATGGCAGGTGACGCAAAGCAGTGGATCGCTTTCGCATGAGTAACGCACACTGCCGCACAGGCAGCCCCCAGTGATGGCCATGCTCTCTCCCCTTCGTCGGGCGCGCCTTATGGCGCTGCCGGGCCGGTAAACGGCTGCCGATCCGTATAGCCGCAACCGCGCAAGGTTTCCTCACCCAAAGCGATAGTGGCAACATAGGGGTAGGTGCGGTCGCTCATTCCGTCGCTGCACTGCCCGGGGGTGACGCTGATAGTGACCGGAGCACCATCCCAATCGCCCGAAAACCCGAGGCCATTATTTCCGGCGAAGCGCGAGACCGCAAAGGACCTGGCTTCGGGATGATCGGGATCGGCGTAGCTGGCTTGCCCGTCTTCAATGGTGATGCCCCAGAAGGGTTCTGTGCCTGTGAGCGTGATCGCCTCATCAGGCGCAATCGCGCTGAAGACATCGCCTTTGGGATCGATCGTATCCGGAGGCGATGTGCAGGCGGCAGGCAGGATCGCGGCGAGCATCAGCCACGGGCGAAAATTGCGAAAGCGGTGGGGCATGGCGGACATCCTCTCGCCACCACGGTTACACCGCGGGCCGCGCCATGGCAAAGGGCGGGCCCCGCTTGCGCAGGGGCCCGCCCTCAAATTGGCATCAATCAGATGCGCGCTTACTTGGGCATCAGCACCGTATCGATCACGTGAACGATGCCGTTCGAAGCCATCACGTCGGTCGACGTGACCTTGGCCGTGTTCCCGGCCGCATCGGTCAGCACCACGCCGCCATCTACGACGGTTGCGGTCAGCGTGCCGCCGCCGACGGTCTTGATCGCGTATCCGGCTTCGCCCGCTTCACCGATCGCGGTGGTCAGGGTTGCGGCATCAACCGCGCCTTCAACCACGTGGTAGGTCAGGATCGTCTTGAGCGTTTCCTTGTCGTCGGTGGTCAGCTTTTCCACGGTGCCGGCGGGCAGCTTGGCAAAGGCATCATTGGTCGGCGCGAACACCGTGAACGGGCCGGTGCCCGACAGGGTCTCGCCCAGTTCCGCCGCAGTCACAGCAGCGACAAGCGTCGAGAAGGTATCGTTGCCCTGCGCGACTTCGACAATGGTGCCAGCCGTGATCGGTTCAGGCGCGACAGCGGTGGTGTCTGCTGCGGTATCTTCGGCGGGGGTTTCGGCCGCGCAGGCGATCAGCGACAGCGCCGCCACCGACGCGAGCGTGAGATGAGCAATCTTCATGGGGGTAGATCCTTGATTGTGCCCGAAGGCTGGAGGGGTGCCCCGATAAAGCGGAGTATCAGGGCAATGCAGGTAAGCCGCCGGATTAGCGACACCTTCCATACATACGAACCGGTCGGGCCAATGGATGTTCCGCGCATTCCCGGCCCGCGCAGCAGTTCGTCCGGAACCTCGCCCGTGTCGCCGGGTTCATGACGCCATGGACATCACCCCCACGCGCGCCGCAGCCCTGGCTCGGCTTGCCGCCTTCCTGCCCTCCGCCGGCCGCCACTATGCCGAAACCCGTAACCATGATAATGGCCCGGACGCTGGTGGCAGGCGCAATGTCAGCCAGCTTTCCCCATGGCTGCACGCAGGCGTTATCTCCGAACCCGAAGTGCTGGACGCCGTGCTGCGCCAGCACGGTCCGGCGGCGGCGGAAAAGTTCATCGCCGAGGTGTTCTGGCGGATCTATTTCAAGGGCTGCCTCGAACAGCGCCCGGCGATCTGGGCCGATTATTGCACGGGCCGCGATGGAGCGCTGGCTGCACTGGAGAGCAACGCAGGGCGGCGCATTGCCTATGCCGAGGCGACCGAAGGCCGCACCGGGATCGAGGCTTTCGATATCTGGGCGCGCGAGTTGACCCACACCGGCTACCTCCACAATCACGCGCGGATGTGGTTCGCCAGCATCTGGATTTTCACTCTGAAGCTCGACTGGCGGCTGGGCGCGGATTTCTTCCTGCGCCACCTGATCGATGGCGATGCGGCGTCGAACACGCTGTCGTGGCGCTGGGTTGCGGGGTTGCACACCAAGGGCAAGCATTATCTGGCGCGCGCCGACAACATTGCGCGCTACACCGCCGGGCACCCGCAAGGCCCGCTGGCTGCAGAGGGGCTGGCTGAGGATGCGCAGCCGCTGGACGAAGCGCAGGATTATGGCCGCCAGCCGCTCAATCTGCCCGGCGCGGTGACGCCCGCCGACGTCACTCAGCCCTTCGCGCTGCTGCTGCATGACGAGGCCGCACATCACGCCCCGCTGGCCCTGCCCGCCGCGCCCGCGCTGGTGATCGGCGCGGCCCGCCCGCAGGCCCGCTCTCCTGCCGCGGTGGGCGCATTGGCGCGCGACTTTGCCAAAGGCTCTGTCGAGGGCGGCATGGCCGAAGCAGCGGCCGTACGGGGCTGCCCGGCGGCACAATGGCGCGAGGGCGAACCGCTAGCACCGCTGCTTGCGGCGGCGGGGGTGGACCGGATTGCCGTCCCCTATCTTCCCACTGGATGGACCCGCGATGCGCTGTGGCCCGATCTTGCCCCGCTCGCCGCACAGGGCCGCGTGGTGACCCTGCTCGGCGATCTTGACCGCGCCACCTGGCCGCATGCCAAAGCCGGGTTTTTCGGCGTCGCCAAAGCGATCGAGGGCTGCCTGCGGACATGCGGGATCAGCGGCGCTGGCTGATCCGCTCTCAACCCAACCTTAACCCTGATCGGTTATGGCGGTGCGAGATCACAAGCCCAAAGGCGCCCATCCATGCTCTACCCCAACCGCCTCCAGGCCGCGTTGCTGTTTGACCGCTCGATTCGCGATCTTGAAGAGATCGTGCGCGACTTTGCCCGGATCGAGGGGATGAAATCGGGCGCCAATTTCAACATTTCCGAAGCCAATCCTGGCCGCTTCTACCGTCTGTTCAACGGCGCAGAAGAACTGATGCTGACCTTTGAATATCTCGAAGGGCCGTGCAATCCGGAGGCGTTCCGCGGCGCGCTGGCGTCATCCTATACCGGGATCGTCACCCCCGACATCCGCGATCGGCTGACCCGTACCCAAAGTCACATCCTGCTGGAAGTGTCGCACGGGGTGCTGGGCGGGGTCGACGCCAATCCCGAGTTCGCGGGCCTGTTCGCTGCCATCGGCCGCCCGCCGGAGGGGGCTACGCAAAAGCAGTTCGAACGTCGCCTCGGCACGCTGGCGCTGATGACCCGGATCGCGTCTGATCACACCATGCCGCTGGCCGTTCACTGGACCCAATCCGATCAACTGATGGCGGGCGAGGCCTGCGACGCGCTGGCCGCGCTGGACGGCATCGGGCCGCTCTATGTGCACCCGTTTCTCTACGGACCCACGCCCAATCCCGGGGATGAGGCGCTGGTCGGCATCCGCACCTTTGGCGCACGCCACTGGCTGGGGCGCGAGGTCTTGATCAAGCCCAACGTTCTGCCCTGGGCAGTCAATTACGAAACCATCCTCGCTTTCCTGCGGGTGGCGACCATGGCGAACGGCTATATCATCCCGGATAATGACACCTTCGGGCCAGAGGATCGCAGCCTGTCGTATCGGGTGCTGCACCATGATACCGGCTCGGACATCGGCTATCACGAGCCTGAACCGGCTGACATGCCGATTTACGAGTTGGTGCCCTTGAAGCACCTCGCCCACGGCTTTGTCGCGCCAGAGCATGTGCCCGATGCCAACGTCTTCAACGATCGCGCTTTTCCGGCCGCCATCATGCCGGATGATCAGGACGCCAAGATGGCGCTCGCCAATGAATGGAGCGAAAAGCGCAAGCTTGCCGAAGGGATTGGCGGCCAGTTTGAGGTGCGCGCAGTCGGCGAAGGTCCGCCGCCGCCGCCGCCTGCCCCGGTGATCCGCCCGACGCCCAGCCTGCCCGGAGCGCCCAGCCTTTCGGGCCGCGGGCTGCGCAGCAAGCTGTTCGGGAACCGGGAAGCCTAGATAGCTCGGCCCGCCCGGGTCATTCGATCAGGAAATCATGCTCTCAGCCGCGCGCCGCTCGGCCCGCACGGCGTCGGCCTTGACGCGCTCCTCAGCGGTTTTGCGCGCTTGTTCAGCCAGCCCGCGCCACGTCTTTTCCGAGCGCAATTCCCGCTCGCGCACATTGTCGAGCGTCGCCTTTTCGGCCAGCGCTGCGGCTTCATCGGCGCGCTCGCTGTAGAATTCGTAAGTCTGGGCCATTGCGGTTTCCTGCCAGAGGTGGGGAGAGGCGGGAGTCAGTCAGGTGGCGGAGCAAAGCGCAGCAACCCGCGCCCCGCCCCGCCGAAATTCACTTAGTCAGCAGCCGCGAGGTTCACAGCGCTTTCCTTGCCATTACGACCCTTTTCGAGGTCGAAGCTCAGACGCTGATCCTTGTCGAGGCTGTGCATGCCAGCGGCCTGCACGGCAGTGATGTGGACGAAGCTGTCAGCCGAGCCATCATCAGGCTGAATGAAGCCGTAGCCCTTGTCGGTGTTGAAGAACTTTACGGTTCCGGTCTTGCTCATGCGATGTTCCTTTCAAGAACAATCAATTACCCACGCGAAATGCATGGGGTCGTGCGTCGTATCGTCCGATGAAAGGAAGTCGTCGTCTGGTTTACGCCGGGGCCGTGAGGTCGGAACCCTGGGCAAGCGGCGGAGCGCAAATTTCGAAGTCCGTCGCAAATTTCGACGTCAGCCAGAAGCCTTTAGCACGCTTTGCCCCAATCGCCTAATCGGGCGCCCGTGCTGCCGCGTTAAGACATTCGCCAGAGTTAGCGCTTATCCTTGGCCAGCCATGGTCCAGCACCGTCCCGTTCCCCGCGCGCCACGCGCCTCGCCTGCCCTGCGCCTGCGCCTGCGCCGCACTGGGATGATCGTTGTGGGCGGATCGATCTTCGCTTCGATGGCCTTTGCGCATATCTCCTTCTCGATGTTCGGGCAGGTCCAGTATGACCACACCATGGTCTTTGCCGCGCTGATCCCGCTGATCGTTGCGAGCATCGCCTTTGCCTGGATCGCCTCGCTCACCCTGCGGCTGGACGCATCGCGGCGCGAGCTTGAGATGCTTGCCCATCAAGATCAGCTGACCGGCCTCGCCAACCGCCGCGAGGCCCTTCGCCAGCTGGATCAATGGTTTGCCGAGCACAAATCGCTGGCGCTGGCGATTGCCGATATCGACTTTTTCAAGCGGGTGAATGACCGGCTGGGCCATGATGGCGGTGATGCCAGCCTCGCCCATTTCGCCGCCATGCTGCGCCGCCTGCTGCCGGCCGACTGGCTGGTGGCGCGGATCGGGGGCGAGGAGTTCCTGATCGCCGCCCCCACCCCTGACTTCACCACCTTCGCCGCCCGGATCGAGGGCGTGCGCGCGGCGGTGGCCGATACCCCGCTGATCACCCCGACCGGGCCGTTCCAGCTCACCGCCAGTTTCGGCCTGGCCGAGCGGAAGGGGAGCGAGCCGGTGTCCCGCCTGATCATCCGCGCCGACACCGCGCTTTACGCCGCCAAGCAAGCGGGCCGCAACCGCACCGAACAGGCGGCGTAGGAAAGCGCGCTCAGCGCTCGAAGTAATCCGCCATCGGCTCGCCCACCACAAAGGGGGCGCTGGTCACATCCACACCGCTATCGGCGCGCAAGGATCGGATGCGATCCGCCAGCGCAGCGATATCCTCGCCGTGCGTGGTGCGGTCCGCGCGGGTGAGCGCGTCAGCCTCTGCCACAACGGCGAGCTGGTGGGCGCGGAGGAGTTGGTTCATGTCCATGCGGGCGGGTCTCGTGGTCTATTGGGCAATTGGCGACGCACCCGCGGGGGCTCCCGACATATCGGAAGCCCCCGCGTGCGATCAGGCAGTCAGCCTCAGCTCTGCTGTTTCGAGCCGCCGTCGCTGTCTTCCTGTTCCATCTGCAGGTTGATCGCCTGCGACTTGCCGCCATCGACCTGCTTGGTTTCATAGCCATAGCGCTGATCGGCCTTGGGCACTTCGGCCTGCTGCTGGAGATCGGCCTTGTGGAACGGCAGGGCATCGCCCCCCTTTTCCGGCTTGATCATTCCGGCACCCTTAGCGGCGTCGTACGAGTGAATCTTGCCATAATGGGTCATGATGATGCTTCCTTGTGGTTCCGCGCGGACAGCCAGAAGCGGCAATTTGCGCGCAGGGCTATATGACAAGTGGTAATATCACGGCAGTCTTGCATGCCGTGCATCAAATTCCAGTGCGTCAATTAGCCTGACTGATATGGGGTCATCCGTCATTTTTACAATGCGATTGGCGATTGTTATTATCCCAACTTATGTATCAATCTTGACTTATTGTCCCGCTATGCTCGGCATAACCGAGGCCGCCGGGCTAGTTAGGGCCGCACAGCAAAGCGCGCCGGCCCACTTACCGCGCCCTTCACCTTCGGCTAAAGCTGCGGCATGTCACCCATCACCATATTGATCGACGCCGATGCCTGCCCGGTGAAGGACGAGATCTACCGCGTCGCCGAGCGATTCCGCGCCGAGGTCCGCGTGGTCAGCAACGCCCCGTTCCGCATTCCCGATAGCCCGCGCGTGAAGCGCGTGGTGGTGTCGGACAGCTTTGACGCAGCGGATGACTGGATCGCGGAAGCCGCCGATGCGCGCAGCGTGGTGATCACCGCCGACATATTGCTGGCCGACCGCTGCGTGAAAGCGGGCGCGCGGGTGCTGAAACACAATGGCGAGGAATTCAGCGCAGCCAGCATCGGCGGAGCCATCGCCACCCGCGCGATCATGGCCGATTTGCGCAGCGGGATGGACGGGATTGGCGGCGGCCCTGCGCCGTTCAGCAAGGCGGATCGGTCGCGGTTTTTGCAGGCGTTGGACCGAGTGCTGGTGGGGTTGGTTAGGGGTTAGGAAACGGGCGATGGCTTTACGTTTTCACAACGCTCAAGCTTTATCCTTACGCTATGGAAACACTCAACTTCCTGCTTGACCGACCGATTGCGTTATTCATCGTGCTGGCGATTGGCGCAGTGATTGGCGTCGGGGTTGAACGCATTACTGGCTATTTCGACGCGCAACGGCGCAAAGCCTATTGGCGCGGGCGCAATGACGCGATGGACAAGGATAAAGGCAAAGTCGTGCCGGTCAACCCTGCCGAGCGTAATGCTGCACCAGAAGCCGATTTCGCCGCCGACCAGCTCAAGATCGTCAGCACCGCTGATTTCACCGCACGCGCGCTGCTCAACCGGGCCGAGGCGAACGTGTTTGCCGCGCTCGATAAAGCGGTAATCGCACGCAACCCCGCTTGGCAGGTGATGGCGCAGGTGAGCCTCGGCGAGTTTCTCGCCAGCCCGGACAAGGATGCTTTCTTTGCGATCAATTCCAAGCGGGTAGATTTTGCGCTGATGGATGAACGGTGCTGTGTGCAGCACGCGCTCGAGTATCAGGGCAACGGCCACCACCTTGGCCCCAGCGCCGCCGCGCGCGATGCGGTCAAGAAAGAGGCGCTGCGCAAGGCGGGGATCGGGTATCACGAGGTTGTCGCGGGACACACTACGCCGGGGGAGCTTCGGGCGTTGGTCGAGAAGTTAGTGCCGGTAGGTTGAGTTCGGATTATCTCAGGAGGATGATCGGGTTAGGGATTGGGAAAGTAACATACCGCTCGAGAGCTGAACCAATTACCTAATGTAACACCTTGCCCTCTGGAATGACCTTGGTCGGATCAGTAGCGTCTTTGAATGCACTAAGCAGCTGGTCTGCCAAGCAAGATTCCAACAGGTCCTCAAGTGCCGACAAATCCAATTCACCATTTACAAGAGCTTCGTCTGCTTTCTCAAGGGCTTCATAGTACGGCTGCTTGTCAGAAGCTATCTGCTCTGGCATTGTATTGTGTCCCGGCAATCTGTAGCCAGTCTTAGCACATAAGACAAAGTAGGAGAGCGCACGAGACGTACGTCCATTTCCGTCAGTGAACGGATGGATCCAATTTAGCCTCCACATAACATATGCACAAAGATGGATCGCAGTTGACGTCTCAAAGTTATCTTGAACGTAATCGCACATTTCCTCTATCAGACCAGCAACGAGGTGCGCCTTTGGTGGCTTATGCTTGCTTTGGCCGATTTCGACATCTGCGGGCCGATAGTTACCTGCATACGGGCTGAGCCCATCAAGCGCAGTCCTATGTAGGCCCAAGATCATCGATGTTCGCAAACGAAAAGGTCGCCCATCCCGAGCTACTTCGTCAATTAAGTCAAGAACCTGATCGAATTGTGCAAGTGCGTTTTCTGACTCGCGCTTCGCTTCCTCGATCGGGTCTTGGATTAGCGACGGATCCGACGCAACACTGTGGCGTTCGGTATCGGACATCTGCTCAGCTGGCGCGCTTCAGCTTTTCGGCTGCGCTAGCCACCATTTCCCGCGTGACCCGTGCGTTCTCAATGTTTGCATTACCAAACGCAAAGCTGCGGCGCTGCGCCTCTTTTTCCGCGTCACTCATTTGCCGCGACCGAGAGGCATCGATCAGTGCTTGAAGTTTGTCAGTCATTTCTGCCTCCTCATAGGGCCGTATGGCCGCATCGAACGACTCTCGTCAACGAGGATTGCATCGGTTCGTCGCAATCTAAGCCCTTTAACACCGAATAAGCACAATGCGCATCGAAAGGTCGGCGCAGGCTGACCACAAAAAATAAAATCGAGGTTGCGCGACTAGGCATCGCTTATCTCGCGGCTTACGGCAGATTTGAGGAAAGCCCCCCCTAACGCTTCCGCACCACCAACCGGATCTCCGTCACCGCGCCCGCAGAATACAAATCGCTCACCCCCACCGCTGTCCAGGTCGGAAACGGCGCTTTGATGTAGCGGTTCTTGACCGGCAGCAGCGCCTCGACCTGCGCGCTCACGGAACCCTTGTGGAAGGTGTCGAACACCAGCACGTCGTCCCACGTCACGCCCAGCCGCTTGAGGATGCCGTCGATCCGCTCGAAGGCGCGGGTGTAGCCCGGCTCCAGGCTAGTCTCGCCCGGCGCAGGCCCCGCGACCACGCCGGACAGGTGGATGGTATCGCCATGCACCACCGCATCGGAGAAACCATAAGCCTCCTGAAAGGCGCGGCCCTCGGCATCCTCGGGCATCAGGGTTTCCTTGGGCGGATTGGCCCCAAAGGCGGCGGTGGGCGCGGCGGTGGCGGTCAGTGCGAGCGCCGCGACCAATAGGGGCGCGGCGCGGCGGATATGGGCGAAATGCATGGAGACTCCCCTCGGCTTGGATCAGACGCGCAGTCTGCGCCCTGCCCCGGCGGTGGGTCAAGCGCCACGCCCCCTCCCCCAACCCCCTCCCCTGACGGGGCGGGGGCTACCGGCCACATTGACACCTCCCCCCATCAGGCCCACGCCCGCAGGCGGGCATCTCGCCCCCGATCGGAACATCCTATGGCCAAGGGCCAACAGAAGAAGAGCAAGGAAGCCCGCAAACCCAAGGCGGACAAGGGCCCCAAGCAGAACGCCAGCCAGCCCAGCCTCAAGCCCGGCGGGATCAAGGGGCTTGAGAATATGAAGAACGGGTGAGCCTGCCGCTACGGCCAGCAGCATCCGCTGCCGCGCGATGGCTCATGGCGATGATTTTGGGTTGACGTTTACGTAAACGGTGACTTTAATCGCCCGCATCGCCGCAGGAGAGAGCCCGCATGTCCGCCACCGTTGAAATTCACAATGACATCGCCCTGATCCGGATGGATGATGGCAAGGCCAATGCCATCAACTTTGATATGCTGGCCGCGCTGAACGCGGCGCTCGACACGGCGGAGGCGGAGGCCAAGGCCATCGTTCTGGCAGGCCGCGCCGGGCGGTTTTCGGGCGGGTTTGATCTCAACGCCTTCGCCAGTCTGGGGGTTGATGGCGTGTACAAGCTGCTCGATGGCGGGGCGGAGCTGATCCTGCGGCTTTATGGCGGGAAGCTGCCGGTGGTCGCCGCCTGCACCGGGCACGCGATTGCGATGGGGGTGTTCATCCTCAACGCCTGCGACACCCGCGTGGGGACGGCGGGCGATTACAAGATCGGCGCGAATGAGGCGATCACGGGGATGAACCTGCCGGTCTTCGCCATGGCCCTGTCGCGCGACCGGCTGAACACCGCGCACCTGACCCGCGCGACGATTCAGGGCTTCATCTATGATCCCGCAGGCGCGGTGGAGGCGGGCTATCTCGACCTGCTGGCCGAAGCGGATATGGTAGAGGCGACCGCGATGGCCATCGCAGCGCAGCTGGCCACCCTGCCAGCCGCGTCCTACGCCTGGAACAAGCACGCGATCCGCAAGCCAACGCTCGACCGGATCAAAGCCAGCCTTGGCGCGCATCATACGCTCTGAGCGGGGCGCGGCGGCGCGATGCATCTGACCCACATCCGCGACCTGGCGGTGGACACGCCGCTGCCGTCCAGCCACGCGTTCCTGTCCGCGGCGAGCGGGATGGTTGTGTGCGGGCCTGCGCTCTATGTCGTCGCCGATGATGCGCAATGCCTCGGCGTGTTTGATCTCGGCAGGATGGAGCCGGGGCGGCTGATCCCCTTGATCGCGGGTGATCTTCCCAGCGATGCGGCGGAGCGGAAGAAGCAAAAGCCCGATTTCGAGATCCTGCTCGCCCTGCCCAACGCTGGCGCGACCCGCCTGCTCGCAATGGGCTCGGGGTCGACCGCTCGGCGGATGCGCGGGGCGGTGATCGATCTGCCCGGCGACGATGCGCCTGCCCCCTCTGCCATTGCCAACGTGCGCCTGATCGACCTGCAAGCGCTGTTCGCCGCGCTCGCCCCGCTGGTGCCGGAGATCAATCTGGAGGGCGCAGTGCTGCGCGGGGCCGAGCTGCTGCTCTTCAATCGCGGTAATAGCGCCTATCCCGCCTCGCAGATCATTGCAGTGCCGCTGGCCGCCGTGCTCGAAGGTGGTCCGATTGAGGCCACCCTGCTCGCCGAGCTCCAGCTGCCGTCCGTCTCAGGCGTTCCCCTCACCGTCACCGATGCCTGCCAGCTGGCAAGCGGCCACATGCTGCTCTCCGCCGTCGCCGAAGCCACCGACAACAGCTATGCCGACGGCGCGCTGCTGGGCGCGGCCATCGTTGAGCTTGATGCGGATTTACAGGTGCGGGCGATTGCGCCACTCGACCCCACCCTGAAGGTCGAAGGCCTCGCCGCGCAGATTATGGCGGACGGCGTGCATCTGCTCTGCGTGACCGACGCGGATGATCCCGATCAGGCCTCCGGGCTGTATCGCGGGGTGTTTGGCGCGCTTTCCCCTTCCCCCTGAATCAGGCGGGGAGAGTGACCCGACAAGGCCGGAAAAGCGCTCTACGCGGTCGCCGCGCCGCGCTGCGCCATCGGCAGCAGCACGACAAAGGCGACCGTCACCATCAGCAGCGCCGGGACATCGCCCAGCAGGTGCCCATGGTGCATCGGCGTGCTCACGGATTGGACCGCCATGATCGCGGCGTGCACCGCGCTCGAGATGGCGACGAACCAGATCAGCGATCCATGCTTCAGCGGATCGCGCGCGGCGATGATCATGAACACGCCGAGCGTGGCGTAGACGCCGACGATCATCATGAAATATTGCGAGGCCATCGGCGGCCCCTCATGCCAGGCCCAGCCGCTCGGCCAGACGATCGCCAGCGGCCCGACAAGGCAGAACACCGCCCCGAAGGCGACGAGCAGGATTTGCAGCAAGCGGTATGCGGTCATGATGGTAATCCCCCCGTCGGGCCCCCCGTGCATTCCGGCCCGGTGAGGGTCTCTGCGCTTTTGGCGGAAGGGTCAATCGATCACGGGCCGCGAATTCCCCGCTTATCCGCCCGCACGCTCCAGCACTGATCGGTTGCGGCTGAACCATTGCTCGCCCGGCTCGTCGAGGAAATCGACCTCCTTGAGTGTAACGAGGCTCGCCCCGTCGCGGGTGGTGGTTTCGCGGATGCGGGCGGGGCGGTTGTCGTCTGTGCCGTCAAGCTCGGCGCGGATGGTCCAATGTTCGGGATCGGCGGCGGCGGTCAGGGTGAGGGTGTAGGCGCTCAGTTCCGGCGTGCGCCCGGCGCGGAAGCCGGTGGTGTATTCGGTCGCGCCGTCCTTACCCAGCATCGCCAGCGAGGTGATATAGACTAGCCCGACGCGCGGCCCATCATCAAACGCGGCGCGGCGGGTGAGGGTGTTGCCATCCCCCTCCAGCGCCACCGTGACCGTAATGGGAATGCCCTGCCATTCGCCCGATGAGTAGTCGAGATATTGCAATTGCCCCTGCCACGCTCCGGTGATCGAGGTGCGCGCCTGCTGAAGCGTAACGGCGGGGGCCTCCTGCGCGGCGGCGGGGGTGGCGGTGAGCGCGGCAGGCAGGACAGCAAACACGATCGCAAAGGCGGCATTCATGGCATTACTCCCGATGGTGTCCGCGAGTTACGCAGCAAGGGCATGCAGGGTTGCAGGCCGGTCGTGATAGCGGCGCGTTCCTTTCAACGACAATCGGATGGGCGTGTTGGAGACACAGGTTACACTGTCCAGGAACGAAAAAATCGCCCTGCCCGGGGGCGCGAAAAATTCACCTGCCACCACGAGCCGCGAGCGGAGCCGATAAGCGGATTGCCGCAAGCGCCCGACCGACTTTGCGGCCTTGGGGATGAAATGTGCGGCCGAGCGCGCGTGCAGGAGGGTGGCTTGCGTGTCGAGCGGGTCGCTGTCGCGGCGGGGTTTTGGTGTGGCTTGGCTGGAGGCGGTGGGGACAGCGCGGAGCTTGAGCGCGGCGCTGCGGGACGGCGCTGCGGGGCGGATTGCGAGATTGGGCGCGGGTCATCGGGGGAGGATGACCGAGGATTCGGGGGTAGGAAAGATAAGATTCTGAATTGGCGTGGAGCAAAAATGCTGTCATTCTTGCCATATGGCATATCCCGAACCCCCAGCCAGCAAAGGTGCGGTGAAGCGAGCCGGACAGGCAATCGCGAATGGAACAGCGACGGATGATGACCTCCGACTTGTGGACCAGTGGCGATCCGCTCACGGCTACGTCATCAATACTTTTCAGGCTTGGCTTAAGGGACAAATTGGAAAGAAGCGGTATTATGTCGAATTCGCTCAAAGGTTAAAGCGCCGCAATACGGTCGTCGACAAGCTATGCCGAAAAGATCGTGACGGAAAACCCTTGATTGCCGATGTCTCAGCCATGCATGATTTCGCAGGATGCCGAATGATCTTTGAGTCCTTAGAGGATCTTTATGATTTCAGAGATCATCTGCATTCTTCTGCGGTCATGCGAAATGTGCAGCATACACTAAGGCATGAACCTGAAAAATATGATTATATCGAGAATCCGAAATTTACCGGATACCGAGGCATCCATGACGTATATCGACACTTCCCGCGAGGAACTGAGCGAGGTGAGGGAAAGAAGCCTTGGGATGGATTGCTTGTCGAATTACAATATCGGACACGGGCTCAGCATGCATGGGCAACTGCGGTTGAAATCTCGGACTTATTGGACGGTGAGCGGACGAAGTTTGAGCTTGATACAAGTGAGCGTGGTTTGTTCTTTTCCATTGCAAGCGAAATCATCGCCCGGAAGCATGAGCATCTAGAAAAAGTATTTCTAGACAGAACGACCGTCGAATTGCAGCTAGAATTACAAAGGCTTGAAAGGAAGATGGGAATCCTTCGGAGACTTGAGTTACTCAAGCAATTTGAAGATGAGGACAGCCTCCAAAAGCATAATGTTTTGAATATCTATAGAAACGAAGATGGCTCATTGGGTCTTGAGGTGCTTCCGTTCAAAACAGCTGCGCCAGCGATCGAGCGAGCCACTTTCCTCGAAGCGAGCGACAACAGCTTGAACGCAGTTTATGTGCGTTCGGACAATCCGAAGCAGCTTCGCTCAGCTTACCGAAATTACTTCTACGACCCTGTCGATTTCGTAAAAATCATCCAAGAAGAAGGCGATTTCTGAAGCAGTCACGCAGCCGTATTCTCTGATCCATGCGCATTTGGCAAGGCGCAGCCTCGCCCGCCCCTCCACCATCCTGCGGATGGTCCCCCTCCCCTTACAGGGGAGGATTCCGCCTCCAACTCCCTTCCCTCTGGGGAAGGGTTGGGGATGGGGGTTCGACGCCCGATCATTTGCTCGGCACTCGCTCCGTGGAGCCCCCACCCCCTGCCCCTCACCACGGGGAGGGGAGATGCGGTTCGCGCCAAGCCGCCAAGTCGCCAAGAGGAGGGTTTTGTTGCGGATCGCGGCGTGCTCTTGGCTGGCTTGGCGGCTTGGCGCGAGCAATCCAGCGGCTTTGCCGCGTAACTTTCCTCCGCGCCTCCCTTCCCTCTGCGGTCTCTGCGTGAAACCCTGCTCGGGTGCGGGGGAGAGCCAGCGCTTCGGACCAGGCTCGCCCGCCCCTCCACCATGCTTTGCATGGTCCCCCTCCCCTGAAGGGGAGGATCGGTGGCCTTAGGATGCGGGCGCGTGCCTGCGGCCCGCGCAACCACCGCAAAGCCCCCTCCTTTGAAAAGGAGGGGGCTTTGCGGGCCTCAATCGTGTTCGCGATTCCCCGCGCCCACATACAACTCACGCCCGCCTTCATTATACCGGCGGCTCATCTCCTCCATGCCTTTCAGCGCGGCCTGCCGGCTCGCCTCAGCCGTATCCGCGCCCAGCTTTTCGGACGCGAGGAAGCTTTCGGGGCTGCTGTTCTGCTTGGCGGCGAAATCGCGGACGTCCTGGCTGATCTGCATCGAGCAGAATTTCGGCCCGCACATCGAGCAGAAATGTGCCGACTTCGCGCCTTCGGCCGGCAGCGTCTGGTCGTGATATTGCTCGGCAGTTTCGGGGTCCAGCGACAGGTTGAACTGGTCGCGCCAGCGGAATTCGAACCGCGCCTTGCTCAAGGCATTGTCGCGCACCTGCGAGGCGGGGTGGCCCTTTGCGAGGTCCGCCGCGTGGGCCGCCAGCTTGTAGGTGATCACGCCGACCTTTACATCGTCACGGTCGGGCAGGCCGAGATGCTCCTTGGGCGTGACGTAGCAGAGCATCGCGGTGCCATACCAACCGATCTGTGCAGCCCCGATGCCGCTGGTGATGTGGTCGTATCCCGGCGCGATATCGGTCACGAGCGGGCCCAAAGTGTAGAACGGCGCTTCGCCGCACACCTGCAGCTGCTTTTCCATGTTCTCCTTGATCTTGTGCATCGGCACGTGGCCCGGCCCTTCGATCATCACCTGCACATCCTGCGCCCAGGCGCGGTGGGTCAGCTCGCCCAGCGTGTAGAGTTCGGAGAATTGCGCTTCGTCATTGGCGTCCGCGATCGATCCGGGGCGCAACCCATCGCCGAGGCTGTAGGCGATGTCATAGGCCTTCATGATTGCGGTGATCTCGTCGAAGTGCTCGTAGAGGAAGCTCTCCTTGTGGTGGGCAAGGCACCACTTGGCCATGATCGAGCCGCCGCGGCTGACGATGCCGGTGACGCGCTTGGCCGCCATCGGCACATAGGCGAGCCGCACGCCCGCGTGGATCGTGAAGTAGTCGACGCCCTGTTCGGCCTGCTCGATCAGCGTGTCGCGGAAGATTTCCCACGTCAGCTCTTCGGCCACCCCGCCGACCTTCTCCAATGCCTGATAGATCGGCACGGTGCCGACCGGAACGGCGGAATTGCGGATGATCCATTCGCGGGTGTCGTGAATGTTGCGCCCGGTGCTGAGGTCCATGATCGTATCCGCGCCCCAGCGGGTCGCCCAGACCATCTTGTCGACCTCGCTCGCCACGTTCGAGGCCACGGCGGAGTTGCCGATATTGGCGTTGATCTTGACCAGGAAGTTGCGCCCGATCGCCATCGGCTCGGACTCAGGGTGGTTGATGTTGTTGGGGATGATCGCGCGGCCGCGCGCGATTTCGCTGCGCACGAATTCGGGGGTGATGATGGTCGGGATCTGCGCGCCCCAGCTTTGCCCGTCGCGCACCATGTCAGCCGCGATCTCGCGCCCGAGGTTTTCGCGCTCGGCGACGTATTCCATCTCGGGCGTGATGATGCCGCGGCGGGCATAGTGCATCTGGCTGACGTTCATGCCAACCTTGGCGCGCAGGGGGCGCTTGATCGTGTTCGGGAACTGCGGGACGCCGCCCGAGCGGTCGGGGCCGAGCTGGCCGTTATCTTCGGGCTTCACTTCGCGCCCATCATAAGCCTCGACATCGCCGCGCGCCATGATCCAGTCGCGGCGCAGCTGCGGCAGGCCAGCGTTGATGTCGATTGTCGCCTGCGGATCGGTGTATGGGCCCGAGGTATCGTAGACGCGAACCGAGGGCTCGCCGCCCTCGAGATCAATCTCGCGCATGGCGACACGGATGCCGGACCCGGTGCGCGCGCCGACATGGATCTTGCGGCTGCCACGGATCGGCCCGGTGGTGACGCCAATTTCGACGGTTGCGTTGATGTCGGCCATGTCTGCTCTCTCCTCAAAGCGGATGGAGCGCGGGCGCATTGGTTCAAGCGACCAGCCCACTCCCTCCGCCGATGCTAATCGGTTCAGGTTCGACGGGTCGTGGGGTGCTTACACCCACCTCTCAGCCTCAGCAGGCTCCCCGGGGATGGCTGGGGATTAGAGCGTTTCGCGGGGGGTGTCGAGAGGGAGCGATGCCAGAGGCGTTCAACGCTTATCCATGCCTTCGAGCATTGCCAGCGCCGCATCCAATGCTGGGTCGCTGCCATCCCTGGCGGTGTCGCCCGCAGGGAGAGCAACGCGCGGCACCCAATTCTCGCGCGGCGTGCCATCGGGGGAATACAGGCTGTCCCAGGCAAACTTCAGCTCCAGGCATCGATTTTCAGTGGGGTTGGCTTCCAGCGTGCCGAGCAGGTCAGCCAGCGGGGTTCCCATTGTGGTGACGTTGGCTGCACGGCCGAACGCCATCGTCAACGCTTCGCTCACGCTGCCTGTCCAGCGTCCGGCGAGCACCACAACCGGTCGATCCCATCGCCGACCGCGCGGAAACACATATTCGGCATATTGGCGAGGCACGCCGAACACGGCCTGCTCAAATGCCCTTTGGTGCACTTGATAGACCACGGGCTCGCCAACGAAGTGCCCGAGGATCGCTCGCGCAACCGTTGTATTGCCGCCGCCGGGGGTATCGCGCAGATCGAGGATGAGCGCTTCGGTATCGCCCAGATCAGCCATGGCGGCATCGAAGGCCGGGATCAGCGGATTGTCCCCCAACGAGTTATTGAACCTGATGCGCACAATCGTGCCATGATCGAACCGGGTGAAAAGCGTTGGAGGACGCGGCGCAACACTCTGCTGCGCGGGAGGCAAATCGACTTTGCGCGCGGCATCACCATCGCTGAACGCAAAACTGCGCCCGGCACCGAGGCGTCCCGTCATGACCAAATTGACTGCAAATTCGAGCTGTTCCGGGTTAGGATGACTCACGAGCGGGCTCAGCGCCTCACGCGCAAGTTCAGCAATCGGCCGACCATCCATTCCAACCACTTCCCAACCCGGCCACAGGCCAGCAAGGTAGGCAGCGCTATCACGGCGAACGTCGGTAACGAGCCAGCGTCCGGCCTTACCTTCGACCCAGAAATCGGATGACGAGGGGATCCATGCACGCTGCGGTTCGGTGATGGGGTAGGCGTGAAAATGCCCATCGCGAAAGGCGTATCCCAGCCTCTCGGTCACCGCTCCCAGTTCGGCAGCGCCGGTCACTTCAGCCGCATTCGCGGCCGCCTGGGCCAAAAGCGCATCAGGATCGGCAACTCGTTGGAGGTATGGATAATTCTGGCGAATAATCCGCTCGACTTCGGGCCAGGCTTCCGCGCTCCGGGCCCAAGCATCGCAGTCTTCGGCGCTGGACTGTGCTGATAGGTTTGAAGGCGCTAAAGCAAGCGCCGCGCCCGCCACGCTCCAAAATCCACGCCGTATCACCCATTCACCCCCAACCCCCCTCAATCCTCTCCCTTCACCCCCAGCAAACACAGCGCCAGCAGCAGAGTCGCCAGCACGCCCGATCCGCCCGCCAGCGGTAGCTCGCCCAGCACGTCGCGTCCGGCCGCCAGCGAAAGGGCGTTGGCTCCCAGCGCGACCACGCCCACCAGCGCAGTCAGCCCGCCGAGCGCCTTGCCGCCCGCACCCATCCGCGCAACGCCGAACACAATGGCAGCGAGCGCCAGCAGCACCTTCGCCGCATTGTAGATCATGAACGAGAACGCAACGACCGCGCCGATCAGCGGGGCGAGCGACGGATCGGCCTCTGCCGCGTCGCCAAAGGGGCCGAACATGGTGAGACCAACGCCGACCTGCACTACATTCAGCACCGCCGCCGCCGCGATCGCCGACCAGCCGAGATGCAGCTGCTTGGCCTGCGCCAGCGCCGACCCGGCAAACGCTGCCAACGCCACGAACAGCAACCCTTCAATCCCCCACAAGGGCGCGCGCGAAATTTCGGGCATGGTGAGATAGAGCGCGGTGTAGATCGACTGCGTGATCGCCGCAGCGAGCAGCAAGAGGGCGACGATGGTGATGGTACGCTGATTGGTGATAGGCATGTGGTGTTCCCCTTTGGATATGTTGGCGCTGACTTCGCGCGATTCGGAGACAGTTCGTTTCAAGATCGGCAAACGGTTACAGCATTCGGGAGTTCACTCGATAACCCGGCCGCGCACCATCACGAAGTCGACCTCTTCGAGCACGGTCACATCGGCGAGCGGATTGCCATCGACAGCGATGATATCCGCCGAGTAGCCCGGCGCGAGCCGTCCGATCTGGTTCTCCATCCCCAGCACCTTCGCCGCCCCGGTGGTGGCGCTGGCGAGCGCTTCGCGGTTTGACATGCCCTGCTTGGTCATCAGCGCGAATTCCTCGGCATTGCGGCCATGCTGGAACACACCCGCATCGGTGCCGAAGGCGACGGTGACGCCAAATTGCCGCGCGCGGCTGACGAGCGAGGCCATCAGCGGCTGCACCGCGCGGATCTTGTTTTCGACCACGGGGGTATAGATGCCCTTGCCGAGCCCTTCGCTGACGCCTTCCAGCGCCATAAGCGTCGGGACAAGCACGGTGCCACTGGCCTTCATCGCCTTGGCGGCGGCTTCATCGAGATAGGTGCCATGCTCGATCGAATCGATCCCGGCTTCGGCGGCCTGCTGAATGCCGCGCGCGCCGTGGGCATGGGCCATGACTTTCAGGCCCAGCTTGTGCGCGGTGTCAGCAATCGCCTTCATTTCCTCAGACGTGAAATGCGCCTCCAGCCCGCGCCCCTGCTGGCTGAGCACGCCGCCGGTGGCGGTGATCTTGATCACGTCGGAGCCATTCTGGCTGGCGAGCCGCACCTTGGCCGCGCATTCAATCGCGCCGGTGCAGGTAAAGCCGGAATCGAGCAGTTCGTTCACTTCAGGGCGGAAGCCGTTGACGTCGGCATGGCCGCCGATGATCGCGAGCGCCGGGCCAGCCGCCACAATGCGCGGACCGGGGATCACGCCTTCGGCCGTGCCGCGGCGCAACGAGAACGCGGTTTCGGTGCCGCTGCCCGCTTCGCGCACAGTGGTGAAGCCCGCGCGCGCCGTCACCAATGCGTTCTTGGCGCCCACGACCACACCCCATTCATCGGGCTCGGTCGCCTCCTTCCAGAAATCGCCGCCGGGATCGCCGGTCAGGTGGGTGTGGAGATCAATCAGGCCGGGCAGCACGGTCTTGGTGCTGAGGTCGATTTCGCGGTCGGCGGTTACCGGGCCGGTGCCGGGGGTGATCGACACGATTGTGCCATCGGTGACGATGATCGTCGCCGGGCCGGTCGGCTCGCTGGCGGCATCAGTGATCACACTGCCCGCGCGGATCGCCACGGTCTCGGCGGCGAGCGGGGCGGCCAGACCTGCGAATGCCACGGCCCCCGCCAAAAGCGCGCTGCGAAATGCCTGCATCAAATGTCTCCCCTGAAGTGTCGCTGGTGCCGGTGATGGCCCGGTGCGGACGCCGTGGCAAGCCCCGCCCCGCCTGTTCGCCAACTCAGCTTTCGCGCGCAAAGGCGGCGGCGCGCATTGCCGTATGCCGCGCCCTCGCCTAGGGCTGAGACCGATGGCCGATTCAACTCAGCATCCCGCACAACACTCCGCCATTCACGACGTGGTGATCGTCGGCGGCGGGTTGGCGGGCGGGTTGATCGCGCTGGCGCTGCATCGCCATGCGCCGGATTGCCGGTTTGTGGTGATCGAGGCCGGGCGGACATTCGGCGGGCATCACCGCTGGAGCTGGTTTGAAACCGATATCCTCCCCAAGGCGCGCGGGCTTATGGCAGGCTTTGCGCTGAATGGCTGGGATGAAGGCTATGACATCACCTTCCCCGGCCTTGGCCGCACGCTGCCGACATCCTACCGCTCGCTCGCCAGCGCTGAATTTCACCGCGCGTTGATTGCCGAATTGCCAGCGGAACGCGTGATGCTGGAGACCAAGGTGGCCGAGCTCGATGCGGGCGGGGTCACGCTGGCGGATGGCACGAGGCTCGCCGCCAAGCGCGTGATCGATTGCCGCCCGTTTCGCGCGTCCAATCATCTGGCGGGCGGCTGGCAGGTGTTCCTCGGCCAGCAATTCCGCTGTGAAACACCCCACGGCCTCACCCGCCCGGTGATCATGGACGCCAATGTCGAACAGCTCGCCCCGCACGGCAATGGCGCGGCCTATCGCTTCGTCTACGTGCTGCCCTTGTCGCCGACCGATGTTTTCATCGAGGACACCTACTACGCCGATCAGCCGAAGATGGACGCCGATGTGCTGAAAGGCCGGGTGGCCGAATATGCGCATCGCCACGGGTGGAAGGGCGAAGTGGTCGATTCCGAAGCGGGCATCCTGCCGGTGATTTCGGGCGGCGATTTCAAGGCGGCGCAGGCCGAAGTCGCGATCCCCGGCGTGGCGCTGGCGGGAGCGCGCGGGGGCTTTTCGCACCCGCTCACCAGCTACACCCTCCCCTTCGCGGTCGATAATGCCTTGGCAATTGCGCACCTGATCGCCAAGCGCCCCGATCATTCGGGCGAGGAACTCGCCGCCTTCTGCGCCCGCCGCGCCCGCCGCCACTGGCGCGCCACCGGCTATTACCGCATGCTGAGCCGGATGCTGTTCGAAGCCGCCGAGCCGGGCAAGCGGGTGGTAGTGTTCGAACATTTCTACGCGCTGCGCGGCGCGTTAGTCGAACGCTTCTATGCGGGCCGATCCACCTGGCCTGATCGCTTGCGCATCCTGACGGGCAAGCCGCCCGTAGCTATCCCGCGCGCGATCCGTGCGCTATTTTCCTCGGGCAAGCCCCTCGACATCAAGCCTATGAACATGGAGACTCCGGCATGAACGCCGACGTGAAGATCAACCTTGCGGGTGCCACTACAGGCAAGGGCATCAATCCGGCGCTGGCCGAACGTTACGCCGGGCGCACCGCCTGCGTGATCGGATCGGGCTTTGGCGGCATGGCGCTGGCGCTGCGGCTGCAATCGGCCGGCATCAGCACCACCGTGATCGAAGCGCGCGACAAGCCGGGCGGCCGCGCCTATTTCTGGGAGCGCGACGGCTTCACCTTTGATGGCGGGCCGACCGTGATCACCGATCCCCCCTGCCTCAAGGAATTGTGGGAACTGACCGGCCACGACATCGCCGAAGATGTCGAGCTGATGAAGGTCATGCCGTTCTACCGGCTCAACTGGCCCGATGGCACCAACTTCGAATATTCGAACGACGAGACCGAGCTCAACGCCGAAATCGCCAAGCTGAACCCGGCGGATGTGGCAGGCTATGCCCGGTTCCTCGAATATTCGGCGCGGGTGTACGAGGAAGGTTATGTTAAGCTCGGCACCAAGCCGTTCCTCGATTTCAAGTCGATGCTGAAAGCCGCCCCTGCGCTGATCAAGGAGCAGGCGTGGCGCTCGGTGTACTCAATGGTCTCAAGCTATATCGAGCACCCCAAGCTGCGCGAAGCGTTCAGCTTCCATTCGCTGCTGGTGGGCGGCAATCCGATGAACACCTCGTCGATCTACGCCTTGATCCACAAGCTGGAAAAGGACGGCGGCGTATGGTGGGCGCGCGGCGGCACCAACCGGCTGATCGCCGGGATGGTGCGCCATTTCGAGCGCCTCGGCGGCACGATGCGCGTCGGCGATCCGGTGGTGCAGGTGCACACGCTGGGCACCAAAGCGACTGAAGTCGAGACCAAGAGCGGCTTCCGTCAGCGCTTCGATGCGGTCGCCTCCAACGGCGACATCATGCACTCATACAAGGACCTGCTGTCGAACAGTGATCGCGGCAAGCAGATGGCCAAAAGCCTCAACCGCAAGAGCTTCTCGCCGTCGCTCTTCGTGGTGCATTTCGGGCTGGAGGGCACCTGGCCCGGCATCCCGCACCACATGATCCTGTTCGCCAAGCGCTACAAGGGCCTGCTCGACGACATCTACAAGAACGGTGTGGTGCCCGAGGATTTCGCGATCTACCTCCACCACCCGACCGTGACCGATCCCAGCATGGCGCCTGCGGGCAAGAGCACCTTCTACGCGCTCGTCCCCGTCAGCCACATGGGCAAGATGCCGCTGGATTGGGACGAGGTCGGCCCGAAGCTCGAAAAGATGATCCTGGATGAGCTGGGCCGCCGCTTGATCCCCGATATCCATGATCGGATCGTCACCAAGTTCCACTACGCCCCCAAGGACTTCAAGCAGGACTTGTCGGCTCACATGGGCAGCGCCTTCAGCCTTGAACCGGTGCTGTGGCAGAGCGCCTATCTGCGCGGCCACAACCGCGATGATGTGATCGACAATTACTACCTCGTCGGCGCAGGTACGCACCCGGGCGCAGGCATCCCCGGCGTGGTCGGCAGCGCGAAAGCGACCGCCGGCCTGATGCTGGAGGATCTCGCCAAGGTGCAATAAATCCTCCCCTTAAGGGGAGGGGGACCACCGTAGGTGGTGGAGGGGCGAGCCATGATCAGAGGTCAAAGCACCACAGTCAAACTCGCCCGCAAACTCCGCGCTGAAATGACGCCACCCGAAATCGCCTTGTGGCAGGCCCTGCGCACGCGACCGAGCGGCTACAAGTTTCGCCGCCAGCATCCCGCCGGGACCTACGTGCTCGATTTCTTCTGCAACAAGGCGCGGCTGGCAATCGAGGTAGACGGATTGGCGCATGATGCGGCATCGGTGGTGGCAAAGGATGAGGCGCGCTCGCGGTTTTTGCGCGAGCAAGGCATAGCCACCACGCGCATTCCTGCGAAACTTGTGCTTGAAGATATCGAAGGCGTGGTTCAGCGGCTGGTGCGGATTTGTGATGAAAGAATAGAACGCATGACCTGCTCGCCCCTCCACCAGACTTCGTCTGGTCCCCCTCCCCTTGCAGGGGAGGATCGCGCGTGAATCGTCTCGCCGTTTATTGCGGTTCGGCTTCGCCCGAGGATCCGCGTTATGTGCAATTGGCCTATGATGTCGGCGCGGAATTGGCGCACCGCGGCATTGGCCTCGTCTATGGCGGGGGCAAGCTCGGGCTGATGGGCGCGGTGGCCAAGGGCGCGAAGGACGCGGGCGGCCATGTGATCGGCATCATCCCCGAGCATCTCGTCAAAGCCGAAGTCGCCAATCACGATTGCGATGAGCTCGTCACCGTCAGCGGGATGCACGAGAGGAAGCAGCGCTTCACAGATCTGTCGGACGGTTTCGTCACCATTCCCGGCGGGGTCGGCACGATGGACGAGCTGTGGGAGGCGATGAGCTGGTCGCAGCTTGGCTATCACACCAAGCCGGTCGGCTTGCTCAACGCCTTCGGGTTTTATGACGAGCTGCTGGCTTTCAACGCCAAGATGGCGGCGGTCGGGTTTGTCCGCCCCGCGCATCAGAACATCTTGATCGCGGCGACATCGATCGCCGAACTGCTTGCCAAGATGACCGATTATCAGCCGCACACCCCGATTTTCCGCATGAAGGCCGAGGAGCTGTGATGAGCGCGCCTGCCTTCCCCCTCCTCTTCAGAGGAGGGGCGCGAGACTTGCGAGCTTGCTCGCTAGTCGCAGCGGGGTGGTGCCAGCAGCGCTCGCTACGCTCGCCACCACCCCCAACCCCCTCCTCTGAAGAGGAGGGGGCTAAGGCATGACATCCCCCGCCACCCGCGCCGCGCTGGTCGAACTTGCCCGGCTTGCGATCAAGGTGGGATCGCAGAGCTTTTCCGCCGCCGCCCGCCTGTTCGATCCTGAAACGCGCGAGCGGGCGTGGCTGCTTTATGCATGGTGCCGGCGTTGCGATGACATCGCCGATAATCAGGATATGGGCGGGGTGCTGGGCGATCAGTCCGATCTGGCGGGCCGCCTCGCGCTGATCCGCCGCCTCACCGCGCTGGCGTTCGAGGGCAAGCCGACTGGCGATCCGGCCTTCGATGCGCTCGGCGTAGTGGCCGCCGAAGTGGGCCTCACCCCGCAAATGGCCGAGGATGTGATCGCGGGCTTCCAATTGGACGCCGAGGACTGGCGCCCGCGCTCTGAGGCGGACATGCTGCGCTATTGCTACCACGTGGCGGGCGCGGTCGGTGTGATGATGGCGGTGGTGATGGGGGTTGATCCCAAGGATCAGGAAACGCTCGACCGGGCGAATGATCTGGGCCTCGCCTTCCAGCTATCGAACATCGCGCGCGATATTGTCGAGGATGACGCGGCGGGGCGGTGTTACCTGCCCGAGATCTGGCTGGTCGAACAGGATATCGAACCCGGCCAGCACACCAAACCGCACCACCGCAAGGAGCTCGCCGCAATGGCCGCGCGGCTGGTAGCTTTGGTGGAGAAACACGAGGCGGCGGCACGGGTGGGCGCGGCGAAACTCCCGTTTCGCAGCCGCTGGGCGGTGCTGTCCGCCGCGCGCATTTACGGCGCGATTGGCCGCAAGGTTCGCGCGCGCGGGGCCGAGGCCTGGGCCAGCCGTACCTATGTGCCGCGCGCTGAAAAGGCGCTGTACGGCGTGCGCGCGTTTCTTTCGGCGGTGATCAACCGCGAGAAGATGCCGGCCGGCGGGATCGACTGGGGGATCGCGGATTATCGGCCTTCCGCCCCCTCGCCGTCTCCCCGGACTTGATCCGGGGCCCCGCTTGTCTGGGGCGGGGAAGAAGGAAGCGGGGTCCCGGATCAGGTCCGGGACGGGGCGACGCGAAGCGGTTTCCTTTGCAACCAAGTCGGGCTAATCCGGCAGGCATGAAAGCCCTTTTCGCAATAGCCGCCCTGCTCGCCGCCGCGCCGCTCGCTGCGCAGCAGACCCCCGGACAGGCCGAGACGCCGATCATCTACCTGTCCAAGACGGGCGAGGTTCTCGTTGCCGTGCGCGGTTTCTTCGATGCCCTGCGCAGCGAAGACAAGTCCGCGCTCGCCAAGCACATGATCCCCGGGGCGGTCATCTTCGTTCACAACCAAATGGACCCGGACAACCCCCGCATCGTTATCCTGAAAGTCGAAGACCATCTGGCGCGTTGGGCCCAGAGCACGCGCAGCGTCAATGAGGTGATGTGGTATGACGACGTGCAGATCAGCGAAAGCTTGGCGCACGTCTATGGCCCCTACACTTTCTGGGTCGAGGACAAGATATCCCATTGCGGCGTGAATTCGCTCAGTCTGGTCAAGCAGGATGGCACCTGGAAGATTGGAAATTCGAGCTTCACGATGGTCTCACCCGATGAATGCGCGACACGTGACGTTCCGAAAGACCCGAAGGCTCGACCATGATCACCAAACTCCTCATCGCCAATCGCGGCGAAATTGCCTGCCGGATCATGCGCACCTCGCGCGCGATGGGGCTGGCGACGGTCGCGGTCTATTCCGATGCCGATGCCAAGGCGCTGCATGTGCGCTCCGCTGATGAGGCGGTGCATATCGGCCCCTCGCCCGCTGCGGAATCCTATCTGGTGGGCGCAAAGATCATCGCGGCGGCCAAGCAGACCGGAGCGGATGCGATCCACCCGGGTTACGGGTTCCTGTCAGAGAATGCCGACTTCGCGCAGGCGGTGATCGACGCAGGGCTGATCTGGGTCGGCCCCAAGCCTGCCAGCATCCGCGCCATGGGCCTCAAGGACGCGGCCAAGGCGCGGATGATCGAGGCGGGCGTTCCGGTGACGCCGGGCTATCTCGGCGCGGATCAATCGCTGGAGCGCCTCACCAAGGAGGCCGAGACCATCGGCTATCCCGTCCTCATCAAGGCGGTCGCGGGCGGCGGCGGCAAGGGGATGCGCAAGGTCGATGCCCCCGCCGACTTCGCCGCCGCGCTGGAATCCTGCCGCCGCGAGGCCAAGGCGTCTTTCAGCAATGACGAAGTGCTGCTCGAAAAGTGGATCACCTCGCCCCGCCATATCGAGGTGCAGGTGTTCGGCGACAGCCACGGCAACGTCGTCCACCTGTTCGAGCGCGACTGCTCGCTCCAGCGCCGCCACCAGAAGGTGATTGAGGAAGCCCCCGCCCCCGGCATGGACGACGCCACCCGCGAGAGCCTCTGCGCCGCCGCCGTGCGCGCGGCGAAAGCCGTCGATTACGAGGGCGCAGGCACGATCGAATTCATCGCCGATGCCAGCGAAGGCCTGCGCGCCGACCGCATCTTCTTCATGGAAATGAATACCCGCCTGCAAGTCGAACACCCCGTCACCGAGGAAATCACCGGGGTCGATCTGGTCGAATGGCAGCTGCGCGTGGCGAGCGGGGAGGTGCTGCCCAAGCGGCAGAAGGAGCTGTCGATCAACGGCCATGCGATCGAGGCGCGGCTTTATGCGGAGGTTCCGGCAGCCGGATTTCTGCCCAGCACGGGCGAACTGACCTATTTCCACCTGCCAAGCTCAACCCGCCGACGCAAAATTCGCGTCGAAACCGGAGTGGAAAAGCACGACCAGATTTCGCCCTACTACGATCCCATGATCGCCAAGCTGATCACCCATGCCGAGGATCGCGAGACGGCGGTAAGGGGCCTCGCGCTGGATTGCTCTGCGGTCACCTGCTGGCCTGTCCGCAATAATGCCCGCTTTCTGGTCGCGTGCCTTGAGAACAAGGCGTTTCGCTCTGCCAATCTCGACACGGGGCTGATCGAACGCAATCTCGAAGCCTTGGTTCAACCTCACGAACCGAGCGAGAACGCGTTGCAATCGGTCGCAGGGCTGGCCTTTGACGCTGACCGAGGGATAAGGCGGGAAACCATTTACGATGCCCCGGATGGCAGCAAGAAGACGCCTTGGACAGCGCAGATCGGCACCCGGCTGAATGCCGATCTGGTAGCACCCATCCTGACCTTGACCGATGGGCGCAACCGCTTCGAAGTCGCATACGATCCTGACTACACGGGTAGCTCTCGCTGGACCGAGCCGGTCGAGCATGGCTGGCTGGTCGATGATCTCGGTGCGACATTCATCCTGAACACCGCCCGGTATGATGGCACCGGCCAAGCCTCCGCCGCAGACGGTGCGATCATCGCTCCGATGCCGGGCAAGGTCATCGCGGTCGATGTCAGTGAAGGCCAGGCCGTCACCGCCGGGCAGCGGCTGTTGGTGCTTGAAGCGATGAAGATGGAACACGCTCTCACCGCGCCCTTCGACGGGGTGATCGAGGGGCTGACGGTCAGCGCGGGCGCGCAGGTGCAGGTTGAGGCGGTGTTGGTAACGGTGGTGCCTGCGGGGGAATAGCCTCTTTCCGTTCGTGTCGAGCGAAGTCGAGACACACTGGCACAGAGGGTTCTCGACTTCGCTCGAACCGAACGGGTTTTAGGGCTCCGCAAACACCTTCGTCATTGCGAGCGTCAGCGAAGCAATCCATCACCTGACGTCGCAACCGGCGGGAGGCCGGTCCATGGATTGCCGCGTCGCCCCTTGCGGGGCGCCTCGCAATGACGAGGGAGGGGAGGATTGATGACCTGGGCCAAGGAACTCGAAGAACTGCGCGCCCGCGAAGCTCTCGCCGAGCAAATGGGCGGTGCGGACAAGGTTGCTCGCCAGCACGGGCGCGGCAAGTTGGACGCCCGCGCGCGGCTCGCGGCGCTGTGCGACGAAGGCTCCTTCCGCGAGATCGGCAAGATCGCTGGCTCGGCGAAGCATGACGCAAACGGCGATCTGCAAAGCGTCACCCCCGCCCCCTTCCTGTTCGGCAAGGCGTTGATCAATGGCCGCCCCGTCGTCGCCACCGCCGACGACTTCACCATTCGCGGCGGCGCGGCGGATGCGGGGATCGCGCGCAAGATGGTGCAGGCCGAGAGGATGGCGCACCAAATGAAGCTCCCGATCATCCGCATGATCGACGGCACGGGCGGCGGCGGCAGCGTCAAGACGCTCGAACAGATCGGCGCGACCTATATCCCCGCGGTACCCGGCTGGGGCGATGTGGTGACCAACCTCGACACGGTGCCGGTGGTGGCGCTGGCACTCGGGCCGACGGCGGGCCTCGGCGCGGCGCGGACGGTCGCCAGCCACTATTCGATCATGGTCAAGGGCCTCTCGCAAATCTTCGCAGCCGGCCCTGCCGTGGTCGATGGCTTGGGCGAGGCCTACAAGGGCGGCGCGGCCAATCACGAGGAGGCCAAGGAGGCGCTCGGCGGATCGGCGATCCACACCCGCAACGGGGTGGTCGATGACGAAGTCGCCAGCGAGGCCGAAGCCTTCGCCCGCGCGCGGCATTTCCTGAGCTTCATGCCCGAATATGTCGGCCAACCGGCCCGGCGCTCGGCCTGCGACGACCCAGCCGACCGGCGCGAGGAGGCGTTGCTTAGCCTCGTCCCGCGCGATCCCAAGCAGGTCTATTCGATGCGCCGCTGCATGGAGATGCTGTTCGATCACGGCACCGTGTTCGAGATCGGCAAGCACTGGGGCCGCGCCGCGATCACCGCCTTTGCGCGGCTCGATGGTTGGCCGGTGTGCGTCATCGCCAGCGACCCGAGCTATCTCGGCGGATCGTGGGAGGCCAAGACCTCCGAGAAGGTCGAACGCTTCGTCAAACTCGCCGACCAGTTCCGGCTCCCCATCGTCCACCTCGTCGACAACCCCGGCTTCATGATCGGGCGCGAGGCGGAGATGGCTGGGACGATCCGCTACGGCGTAAATGCGATGAACGCGATCTACCGCGCCACCGTTCCGCTGGCGAGCATCGTGCTGCGCCGCGCCTATGGCATTGCGGGCAGCGCGATGAGCAATGCCGAGCGGTATCAATACCGCTATTGCTGGCCGTCGGGCGATTGGGGGAGCCTGCCGATCGCGGGCGGGCTGGAGGTTGCCTACAAGGCGGAGCTGGAAGCCTCGGACGATCCGCAAGCGCTGCTGGAGGACATCCGCGAACGGCTCGCCAAGGTCACCTCGCCATTCCGCAGCGCCGAACGCTTCAATGTCGAGGACATCATCGACCCGCGCGACACGCGGCCCTTGCTGTGCGAATTTGCCGATCTGGCTTGGCGGCGGATTAACGCTGACGTCTGACATTCGTCATTGCGAGCCGAAGGCGAAGCAATCCATGGACTGAGGGCGCGTCCTGACGCGACGGTGGGCCATGGATTGCCACGTCGCCTTCGGCTCCTCGCAATGACGAAGTGAATTACTCGAACACCTTTGCGGCCTTCTGCCCCTCGGCCATGTCGGCATCCGAAGGCCCGAACAGCTTGCCCTTCTCGCTCACCAACACCAGGACCAGACACACGAGGCCGGACGCCAGCAGCGACAGCGCCAATGGCCGCGCGGTGCCATCAAACGCGTAACCAATCGCCCCGCCCAGCAGCGCCGCCGTGGTCATCCGAACAAAGCCGTGCGCCGAACTCGCCGCGCCCGCGATGTTGAAAAACGGGTTCATCGCAATCGCGCCGAAATTGCTGCCGATAAAGCCGAGCAGCGCCATGTTGATCGCCATCAGCGGCACAAAGTGCCACAGCTGCTCGCCGGGCTGGAAGGCGAACATCACCTGCACGCAGCTGACCCCGATGAACAGGAACAGCGCGGTGTGGCTCACCCGCCGCGCGCCGAAGCGCTCGACAATCCGCGAGTTTGACCAGCTGGCGATCGCCATCGAACCGGCGCAAATCCCGAACACCAGCGGGAAGATATCGCCCGCGCCGAATGTCTCGGTGATCAATTGCTGCGAGGAGTTGATGAAGCCGAACAAGGCGCCAAACACCAGCGCAGAACCGAACACATAGCCGACGACGCTGGGCAGCGACAGCGCACGGCCCATGTTGACCGCGATGGTGCGCGGGCGGATCATCTGGCGGTTTTCCTCGGTCAAGCTCTCGGGCAGGCGGATATAGACCCACGCCGCCATCGCCACGCCCAGCACCGCCATCACGCCAAAGATGGCGCGCCAACTGCCGAATTGCAGGATGCCTTCGCCAATCGTCGGCGCAATCGCGGGCACCATCAGGAAGATCACGAAGATCAGGCTCATCATCCGGGCCATCTTGTCGCCGCCCACCCGGTCACGGATGATGGCGGGCGGCAGGGCGACGATTCCGGCGGCGAAGAAGCCTTGCGTGGCGCGCACCGCGATCAAGACGTCATAGGATGGGGCCAGCGCGCACAGGATCGACAGCACGATATAGACCGCGATCGCCCCCAGCAGGATCGGCCGCCGCCCGAACCGGTCGGCCAAAGCGCCCGGCACCAACGAACCCAGCCCGCCTGCGAGCAGATAGATCCCGATCACGAATTGCCGATCATTGCCGCTGACCGAAAGTTCCGCCGCCAGCGCATCCAGCGCGGGCAGGATCGCGTCGATCCCGAAGGCGTTCAGCGCCATCAGCATCGCCATCATCCACATCAACTCGCGCTCTCCCAGAGCTTTGCGGGCGGGAGCAGAGGGGGCGTGCGTGGTAGCCATCGGGCGCCCATTGCCAAGGGGTTCACCCGAAGACCACTGTTCTTTTCGCATGTGCACAAAATGGCAGGGCGGGTGATTAGTTCCAGCAACAGTTCCTTCTGGCGCGGCAAGGTTCTATTTGCGGGAATTATGACAGATGCGTCGCATCATGATGAAGCGGGGGAGCCCCCCCAGGACCAGCCGGGCCTGCGCAAGATCATCCATGTTGATATGGACGCCTTCTTCGCGAGCGTCGAACAGCGCGACGACCCCTCGCTGCAAGGCAAGCCGGTTGCGGTCGGCGGCGCAGGCGGGCGCGGGGTCGTGGCCGCCGCCAGTTACGAAGCGCGGCGGTTCGGAGTGAGGAGCGCCATGCCGTCGGTCACGGCGCAGCGCCTGTGCCCCGATCTCATCTTCGTGCGCCCGCGCTTTGACGCCTACAAGGAAGCCAGCCGCCAGATCCGCCGGGTGTTTGAACACTACACCCCGATCATCGAACCGCTGAGCCTGGATGAAGCCTATCTCGATGTCACCGAAGATCGGTTGGGCATCGGCAGCGCCACCCGCATCGCCACGCTGATCCGGCAGGAAATCCGCGCCAAGACCCGCCTGACCGCGAGCGCGGGAGTGAGCTACAACAAGTTCCTCGCCAAGCTCGCCAGCGATCAGAACAAGCCCGATGGGTTATGCGTGATCCGCCCCGGTGAAGGCGCGCAATTCGTCGCTGGCCTGCCGATCCGACGGTTCCACGGGGTCGGGCCCAAGGCGGAGGAGCGGATGCAGAAGCTCGGCATTGCGACCGGCGCGGACCTTGCGGCGAAAGACATCGCCTTCATGCGCCAGCATTTCGGCAGCATGGCCGATTACCTCTACCGCGCCGCGCGGGGGATCGATCTGCGCAGCGTCGCCGCGCACCGGGTGCGCAAATCGGTCGGCGGGGAGCGGACCTTCAGCGAGGATATCGGCAGCGGCGCAGCCTTGCGCGATACGCTGGAGAATATCATCGGGATCGTGTGGGATCGGATCGAGGCGTCGGGCGCAAAGGGGCGGACGGTGACGCTGAAGCTCAAATTCACCGACTTCCAGATCATGACGCGGGCGGCGTCGCTGCCCGATTTCGTCAGCGGGCGCGATGCATTTGCTGCCACCGCCCGCGCGCTGCTGGAGGCAGTGTTGCCCCTGCCCCAGCCGATCCGCTTGATGGGGCTGACGCTCAGCAATCTTGAAGGGGCGGAGGACGGCAAGCCGGCACGGGATGAAGCGCAGCTGCGCTTGCTCTAATTCGGAGCGGTCCCCCGCACCCGCCACGCATCGATCCGCGTGCGGGTGGTGCGGCCCAGCGGCTCAGGCAGCGAATGCGAGGGGAAGAAGCGTGCCAAAGTCACCTCCCGCCCATCGGGGCGCGGGTGCTGATCGCAGATGGCCGTGAACAGATGCGCCGTGTGCGGCGCGCCCGAAATCACTTCCTCGATCACAGCCACAAGCTCAACCCGGGCAAGCTTGAGCCCAAGCTCCTCTTGCACCTCACGCAAAGCGGCCGCCGCAGGATCTTCACCCTTGCCAAGGCCGCCGCCGGGCAGGGCCCAGACATTGGGGCCGTAGGAATGCTTTAGCAGCAGCACATCCCCGGAAAGGTTGGTGACGACCACGCTGACCCCGGCAATCGGCGTCCCCCGCCAGCGCCGCCAGTAGTGACGGATGCTGTGCGCCAGCGGCAACAGCGCGCGGTGGAGCGGGGCGGGGAGCAGGAGCGGCATCAGGTAAAGACCGTCACCGGGATGCCGCGATCCCGCGCCGCGCGCAGCAGGCGGGCGATGGGCAGGTCGTTCTCGCCGCGCATCGCCGCATCAAATACCGCGCGCTTATCTGCCGCCCCGCCCAGAGTGAACAGGATCGCGTCTGTCCGCACAAGGGCGGGGATGGTCAGCGTGATGCGATCAAATGGCGCGTGCGCGGGCAGCGGATCGGGGGTCAGGCGGCGGATCGCCTGTGGGTCGTCGATTTGCGGATCAGTGTTGGGAAACAGCGAGGCGATGTGCCCGTCGGGCCCCATGCCGAGCCATGTCAGCGCGAAATGCGGCGGCACCGCGCCTTCTGCCAGCGCGGTGACCTGCGCCCCTGTCGGTGCGATCAAGGCGCGGATCTTGCCGGTGTTCGACGCTTCGTGGTCTTCGGGCACGATCCGGTCGTCATTCGGCCAGACGCTGAGGCCCGCCCAGTCGATCCGCTCTGCATGGCGATCGATCAGATCGGCAAGGATCGGGAAAGGGGTCGATCCGCCCGGTATGGTGATCGCACAGCCCCCGGCCTTGGCGAGGCTGTCTGCCAGCCAATCGGCAATTGCCCGGCGATCCGCGCCCTCGATGATCGTAATGGCTGTCATACGCCTTGCATAGCAAACAGACCGCCCCCGGCAATGGGAAGCGGCCCGCCAATTCGCAGCTTTACGCCAGCAGCGAGCGCAGGAACCACGCGCGCTGTTCGGCCATGTCGGTCCAATCATCAAGCAGCCCGTCGGTGGCGTTGTCCTTCGCCTGTTCGGCAAGGTCTTTCATCCCCTTCAGCCGCTTGATCTGCGTCTCGTTATCGCCCAGCAATTCGGCGATCATGTCTTCGGCGGCCAGCTTGGTGCTGTTCTGATCCTTGATCTGGGTCGCCTTGGTGACGGTGCCCAGCGAGGTCAGCGTGTCGGCATCCAGCTTGCGCACACGTTCGGCAATCAGATCGATCTGATCGCGCACTTCCAGCGCGTGGGTATCGAACAACAGGTGCAGATCGTGAAAGCGCGGGCCCTTCACATGCCAGTGAAAATTCTTGGTCTTGATGAACAGCGCAAAGTGATCGGCCAGCAGCCCGTTAAGCTCGGCAACCAGTGCGGCTTTGGAATTGGTATCGGCCATGAGGCACTCCTTCAAATTCGGTTCGTGGCCCGGCGGGGAAACTGCGCCGGGTGTCACGGGGGAAACTTGGCAAACGCGAGATTGTTTCAACCCACCCGGCGTCCAATTGATTGGCAAGAGCAATCACTAGGCGGCAAAGCGGGCATTCAGTCCGATGAACAACGCCGCGACAAGCAATCCCGCGGCCAAGCCCCGGCGCAGCCAGACGAGCGGCCAGCGCCCTAGCGCCTCAGCCCCCAGCGCCCAGCCCAGCGTAACCGCCGCGGCCCCGCCCAGCGCCCCGCCCAGCGCAGTGGCCGCCGGCAGGCTTGCCCAAGCGGCCAGCGCGAAGACCACAAAGCGCGGGCCATCCCCAATCTGCCGGGCGGCCAGCACGATGGCGATGGCGCCGAGCGCACGGGTCGGTTCGCGCGGGGCCTTGATCTGCACCGGCCAGGCCAGTTCAAACGCCGCCAATACCAGCGCCAGTGCGACCAGCATTTGCGCCGCGCGGCGCGGCAGCATGGCGGCAAACTCTGCGCCGACCCACGCCATCGCCGCAGCGCAGAGCGCGGCCACGGCGATGCCGGTCAGCAATAGCAGCGAGCTTTGCCCCAAGGCATCCGCCCACCGCGCCACCAGCCATTGATCGCGCCCGCCCAGCGCCAATGCGAAGACCAGCACCAGCGCGAGCAGGAAACCTTCCACCGGATCGCCGCCCCGCGCGTTACGCCGCCCACGGCCCGGTGATCGCCAGCGTGGCGGTGGGCGAATAGACGTTGACGAACAGCACTGTGCCATCGGGTGAGAAGCATCCCCCGGCCAGTTCGGTCTGCGCGGTCAGTTGGGCAAGGGTATAGGCTTCGCCCGCCGGGGTGATCCCGCGAATGTGATTGTCGACCACGTCGGTATATTGGTCTTCGCACACGATCAGGTGGCCATTGGGGGCCACAGTGAGGTTGTCGCCATAATTGAACTGATCGGTGCTCTCGCTTTCGAAGAACAGCTCGACCATATCGGGCGCGCCCGCGAGGCCGGGGGTGAGTTTGAGGATCTGCCCCAGCTGCTTCGCGCCGCCGCTGGTGCAGCAGGCGAAGACGGCGTTTTCGCCCATATGCAACCCTTCGCCGCGCGCAACCAACGCCGCACCCTTGGCGGCTGCCCGCTGGCGCAGATCGTCCTTGGGGGCTTCGACATCGTCGAGATCAACCCAGCTGACGCGGTAGGACTGACCGACCGCCATGACCTGCGCCTTCCAGTTGCGCGTATCGGTGAGGCCTTCCACCACCATCGCCTGCAATCGCCCGCCCTCGGCAAGCTGGCCCGGCACCTTGGGCAGAAAGCGATAGAGCACCGAATCGTCGCGGTCTTCGGTCTGGTAGACAATGCCGGTGGCCGGATCGACCACCGCTGCTTCGTGGTTGAAGCGGCCCATTGCAGTCAGCGGCACGGCATCAACCAGCCCGCGCGCGCTGGCGGGGACTTCGAACACCCAGCCGTGATTTCGTTCCAGCCCGTCACCGCGCGGTTGGCCGGGGCCGGTGGGGGCTTCCTCGCAGGTCAGCCATGTGCCCCAAGGGGTGGTGCCGCCCGAACAATTGCGGATCGTGCCGCCCAGGCTGCGGAACTGGCGTTTGACGGTGAGGGTCGCCGCATCGAGCACGATGGTCGTGGTCCCGCCGGGCACGAACTTGCCATTGCGCTTCCCAAACCCCTTGGCGATTGTCCCGCCTGCATCATGCTGCGGCTGCAATTCGTGGTTGCGCACCAGCGCGATCTCGCCGTTACCGAGCGCAAAGCACCCCATTCCGTCGGCGCGATCAGGCACGGTGCCGCCATCATCCATGGCATCGCCAAGACGCGAGAGGACGCGGTAGGAAAAGCCTTCGGGTAGATCGAGCAGCCCAGCCGGATCGGGGCGCAATGCGCCATAGCCAGCAAACCCGCCCGCAGCAGCGCGCGGCGCGGCGGCGGTGCTTCCCCGCGTCATGCAGCCGCTGGCGGCCAGAGCGGCAAAGGCGGTGGCGGTTGCGCCGAGGAAACGGCGGCGGTCGGGCGCGATGGCGGGCGCGATTGTCAGGGGTGCGGTCATACTGACCAGCTTATCGTCCAGCCTCCAAGGCAGCAAGGATTGCGTCCCAGCGGGCATATTTGAAGTTCTGCGCCTTGGGCGGATTGACGCCGTCTTGCGCAATGAAGATGCCGCCGGGGAAATCCGGCCCGAAATCGCGGTTGTCGAGCTCGATCCCGTCGGTTTCCTCGGTGCTGCCGAACGCGCCTGCGGCGATGCGGAAGCGGCCGACCGGGGTCAGATCAGGCAGACGCCACACCGCATAGGCATTGTCGCCCTGCGATGATCCGACCAGATAGCCGCCATCCGCACCTTCAGGCGCGATGGCGAGGCCTTCGAGATCGGCGACGAGCATCTTGTTGTCGATCGGCGCGACCAGCTTCTTGGCTCCGGTGGAGGTGTTGATCGCCCACAGCCCGGCATCTTCCTCGCCGATATAGAGCATGCCCGTGCGCGGATCGGCGATGCAGCCTTCGGGCTGGGTCGGCACATTGGCGAGCGTGGTGGTGATTCCGGCGAAGCCAGCGACCCCGCGTGTGACAACGGTGCGGTAGATCACTCCGTTCTTCGGCGCGTTGAACACGGTGAATTCCGTGGCCGGCACTGCGCCAGATACCGGCTTGTTGATGCAGATCCCGTAAGCCTCGCCTGCCCCCACAGCGACCTTGCCCGCCGGGGTCAGCGCGCCAGTTGCCCGGTCAAGCAGCGCCAGGAACATCTGCCCCTTGGCGAGATCGCTGCGGTCGCTGGCGGCGACCACCACCGTGCCATCACCCAGTTCGACCAGATCGACATTGTTCAGCCCGGGCGCTGCCAGAAAGCTCTTTTGCGCACCCTTCAGATCATAGACGTAGAGCCCGCCCTTCTTGTCAGTACCGACAATCAGGCTGGCCGCCGGATTGGCCGGGTTGCGCCAGATCGCCGGGTCATCGGCGGCATCTTCGTTGGCGGTGCCGACAGGCGGGGTTTCGGCCACCGCCATCACGCTCACCGCAGGATCGCCGGTAATCGCCACCGGAGGCACCGTTGCGCAGGCAACCGCGATCCCCAGCGATAGCAGGGCAAAGCCGTGGAATGGTCGAATGATCACGGCTTTGCCCCTCTGTTCAATCAGAAGGCGTAACGCGCCACCACCTGGAAGAACGGCCCAGCGCGCTCGCTTTCAAGTTCGTATTCGTCGAATTCGCGTTCTTCCTGCTCAAGAACGGTGTTGAACTTGTTGAAGTCTTCATCCTTGGTCCCGTCAAGCAGGTTGGAGCCGACCGCACGGATGGTCAGGCTGTCGCCGAACCGCTTTTCTACGAAGATTTCGAGGTCTGCGCCGTAACGGGTGAAAACTTCTTCGCCGACGACGCGGCCAAAGGCTTCGCCCTGTTTGCGGTAGGTCGCGCCGAAGGCCGCGCCGAACTTGGGCAGGTTCTGGATCGCGCCGAAGTTATAGACGTAATCCGACTGGTCGTTGAAGCGGCGCTCACCGAATTCATCGGTGATGTTGCTGTCAAGCAGCGCGAGGTTCCCGAACACGCCGGTGTTGGGCAGGCCGAGGAAGGCGAGGTCGAACGAGGCGTCAAATTCGATCCCATAGACTTCACCATTGCCGGTGTTGCGCGGGGTGTAGATGAAGGTGCGCGATCCCGTGCCCGGAATGGGGTTGCCATTGCCGTCGAGTTCAGGCGGCTCGTCGGCCGAACCTGGAACCGGCACGCCGTTGGCGTCTAGCACAGTGGCGACTTCGGTCAGGTTCGATACATCGCGGTAGAACACGTTGACGCCGATCACGCCATTTTTGCCGATCTTGTGCTCATAGCCCAGATCGCCGCCCCAGGCGGTTTCGGGCGCGAGGAAGGGATTGCCGAGGAAGTCGTTGTCGCCAAGTTCCTCCTCAAGCTCGATCGGAGCGATGAAATCGAAGTTGGGACGGCGCAGCGTGCGCGCGCCCGACAGAGTGATCCGGCCATCGCCGATCTCGTACTTGAGCGAGGCCGAGGGCAGGAATTCGTCATAATCATTGCTCACGGTGGTGCCGGCCGGGTTGTCCGCATTGCTGCCGAAAATGTCGGTCGAGGTGCTTTCCCAGCGAATGCCGACTTCGAAGGTCAGGTTATCATACTCGCCTTCGAGCAAGGCGTAGAGATCGGCGCGGTCTTCCTGAATGGCGACGACCGTGTTTTCAAACGCCGGGAATTCCGCCCGGACGAACTCGCCCGGATTGCGGCTGAACTGGTCGTAACCCTCACGCGTCGCGACCGGCAGGTTGAAGCGGTTGGCGTTGGGGACGTTAGTGCGCACCGGGGTTTCCTGGAACAGCGTGTCGCGGTCCTTGGTCTGGATGAAGCCGCCAATCGCGAATTCGAGATTGTCGTTCAGCTCAAACTCGTGTTCAAGGTTGACGAAGAATTCGGTGTCCTGCGTGTCGCTCAGGAACAGCTCGCCGGTGAAGCGCGGGGCGCTGCGGTCGAAGTCGATTTCGTATTCGAACTCGTCCTGAATATCATCGAAGTTGGCATAGCCCACGCGCAGCTGGGTCTCGCCGAGGCTCCATTCCTGATCGAGCTTGCCGATGATCGACCAGCTTTCGGTTCTGATTTCGTTGACATTGGCATTGTCGCTGATCAGGTTACCAGGCGCAAACAAAGTGGTGCGCACCGGGCCGTTGATCGCAGTCAGGTTATTGTACTCGAAAGAACGCTCGTCCTCGATCCGGTCGGTGCGCACGAAATTGCCGAGGATTTCGAATTCGGTGGTTTCGTTCTCGATCCCCCAGCTGGCGTTAAAGGCGTAATCGGTGCCATCGCGGATATCCGACTGGTCTTCGCGGTTATCGAACTCTTCGGTGGCAAAGTTGGGGTTGTTCTCAGGGCTATCACCGAACCGCAGGCTCGTTTTTTCCTTGGGGTTGTAACGGCCCTGGACGTTGGCGCCGATCAGCACGCGGCCACCGGCGAAGTCACCGCCAAAATAGAAGCCAGCATTGGGCTTCACTTCGCCATCATCAAATCGCAAGGCACCAGCGCGAATATAGCCGCCATCGAGCGAGAAGCCATCGCGCAGCACGATGTTGAGCGAGCCCGCGACCGCATCACCCGTGCGGCGGGCCGAGGAGGAACGCACGATTTCCACGCGCTCGATCAGTTCGGCCGGGATGCGGTCGAGGAAGAACGAACGGTCGGCATTGCCGCCGGGCACCCGCTCGCCATTGATCAGGATCTGGGTATAGCCCGGATCAAGGCCGCGCAGCCGCGCGCCGTCGCTTTCGATCACGTCCGACAGGAAGGTGACACCCGGCACGCGTTTCAGCGCGTCGCCTGCGGTCAGCGGTTCAAAGCGTTGAAAGTACTCTTCGTCATAGACGAGGATCGGCTCGGCAGCATCGCTGCGGTTGCGGAAGCCGATGCTGCCCTGCACCACGATTTCCTTGGCGGTCTGGATCGGCTCGTCTTCGCTCTCTTCGGTTTCAGCAATGGCTCCGCCCGATTGAAGCGCAGCGGCGACAGCCTGCGGGTCGGCTTCGGCGGCAAAGGCCGGGGCGGCAAAGGTCGTGGTCAGCGCGGCAACGGCGCTGCCAATCAGAAGCTGGGTGCGGATCATGTGGTATTCCCCTGTGCTCGCCCGACAATGGAGCGGTGTTCGGGGCGCGGTTAGGCTCGGCCTGTGACAGGATCGCTACCCGGCCATGACGGATCGGTGACAGGCCCGAGTGTTGCGCAAATGCTGCAATTGAACAGGTGGCGCGGGGCGGGCGAAGCGCCTAGCAAATGGCGAAACAGGTTTGGGAGAACAGAGCGAATGAAGATCGAACCGGGCATGGCGGCGGTGGTGACCGGTGGGGCCAGCGGCCTCGGCAAGGCGAGCGCCAAGACCTTTGCCGATGCGGGCATGAAGGTCGCCATCTTCGACATCAACGACGAAGCGGGTGAGGCTCACGCCGCCGCGATTGGCGGCACATTCCACCATGTCGACATCATGGATGAAGCGAGCGTCGAAGCCGGGTTCGCCGCCGCGCGCGCCGCCCAGGGGCAGGAGCGTGTGACGCTGCACTGTGCGATGGCATCGCGGCGGGGCAAGACGCTGGGCTGGGACAAGGAGGCGGGCGCATTCAAACGCCTTTCGACCGAGGATTACGCCTTTGGCGCCGAGGGCATTCTCGTCGCCAGTTACCGTGTCGCCAGCATTTCCGCGCTCGGCATGGCCAATGCGCCTGCCGCGAACGATGACAGCGAACGCGGCTGCATCATCCTCACCGCCAGCGTCGCCGCGCAGGATGGGCAGATCGGGCAGGTCATCTACGGTTCGTGCAAGGCCGGGGTGAACGGCCTCGTCCTGCCCATGGCGCGCGATCTGATGGATTTGGGCATCCGGGTTAACTCCGTCATGCCCGGCATCTTTGCCACGCCGCTGATGCTGGGGATGAAGGATAGGAACCCGCCCATGTGGGCGCAGTTGAACGCTTCTGTCCCATTTCCCAAACGTCTCGGCGAGCCGGAAGAGTTCGCATCGCTGGTGCTGGAGATTGCGCGCAATTCTTACATCAACGGCCACCAGTTCCGATTGGATGGGGCCATTCGCATGCCGCCGAAGTAAACGCTTACCCGCGTCGTCATTGCGAGGAGCCGCAGGCGACGTGGCAATCCATGACCCAATCTCGCCGCGTGCGGAAACCTCAGGCCATGGATTGCTTCGCTCCGCTCGCAATGACGAGGTGAGAATTATGGCCACCGCTACAAACGAATACCCCACCAAGGCTTACGGTGCGACCGCACCCGATTCCGGTGTCGGCCCGATGCAGATCACCCGCCGGGGGCTGCGGCATGATGATGTACTGATCGAGATCACCCATTGCGGCATCTGCCATTCGGACTTGCACTCCGCCCGAAATGATTGGGGCTTCACCACCTATCCAATTGTGCCGGGGCACGAGATTGTCGGCACGGTCAGCGCGGTGGGCGAGAGCGTCACCCGCCACACCGTCGGTGACCGCGTGGCGATTGGCTGCATGGTCGATGCCTGCATGGAGTGCCGCCATTGCGCGGCCGATCTGGAGCAATATTGCCTCGATGGTGGCAACACCGGGACCTATAACGGCACTGACCGCCACGACGGCAGCCTGACCTTTGGCGGCTATTCCGAACGGATCGTGGCGCGCGAGGAATTCGTGCTCAAAGTCCCTGCCAACCTGCCAAGCGCCGAGGCTGCGCCGCTGCTGTGCGCCGGGATCACCACCTACAGCCCCTTGCGGACGTGGAAGATCGGCCCCGGTAGCAAGGTCGCCGTCGCCGGGCTTGGCGGATTGGGCCACATGGGCGTGAAGCTGGCTGCGGCGATGGGGGCCGAAGTCACCGTGCTCTCCCGCTCCGAAAACAAGCGCGCCGATGCCGCAAAACTGGGCGCGCACGCCTTCCTCAACACCGATGATAAAGCCGCGATGAAGGCCAAGCGCGGCTATTTCGACATGGTCCTGAACACGATCCCCGTGCGCCATGATGTCGTGCCCTATCTCCACCTGCTCAGGATTGACGGGGTGCAGGTGCTGGTCGGGCTAATCGGGACGATGCCCGAAATTCACACCGGCGTGCTACTGGGCCGCAAGGTGTTGACCGGCAGCGGCATTGGCGGGCTGGCTGAAACGCAGGAAATGCTCGATTTCTGCGCCGCGCATAACATTCTGCCCGATATCGAGCTCATCAGGATGCAGGATATCGCCGCCGCCTATGACCGGATGGAGGCGAGCGACATCAAGTATCGCTTTGTCATCGATATGGAGAGCCTGCGGACGGGCTGACCCACTGATGCAAGTTTGCAACGCAATAAATGCAATGCATGCACCCCCCGCAGCAAAACATTTGTGCAGCAGGCGCGAATCTGCCACGGCATAGAGCGTTGTAATGGTAGCCCACCCATAAACAGAGGCACCGTGCAGCACGCAGGCGGAACGATCCAAACCTCTCTATGGAGCGTTCCTTATGTCCATTCGTTTTGCCTCGGCTGCTTCGGCCGTCGCTCTCATCGCCTGTCTTTCCGCGCCCGCCTTTGCGAGCGAAACGGAAGCCGCCGTTGCTGGCTCGGTCGATGCCACCGAAATCGATGACACCGAAATCACCGTATCTGACGACGCCGCAGTTGCTCTGCGCGCGATCGAACCGATCGATCTCGCCACCGCCAGCCATCAGGCTGAGGACACACCGGCGATCACCATCTCGGGCGCAGCCACCCTCGCCTCCGACTACCGCTTCCGCGGCGTTTCGCAGTCTGACGAAGGCATCGCCGCACAGGCAGGCCTTACCATCAGTCATTCGAGCGGATTCTACGTCGGTGCCTGGGGATCAAACCTCGCCGGATGGGGCACCTTTGGCGGCTCCAACACCGAACTCGATCTTTACGCTGGCTTCAAGCTTCCCGTGGGTGAAGGCACGCTGGACGCCGGTCTGACCTGGTACATGTATCCCAGCGGCGCAGACACCACTGACTTTGCCGAACTTTACGCCAAGCTTTCGGGCAGCGTTGGCCCGGTCGGGCTGACGGCCGGCGTGTTCTACGCGCCGCAGCAGGAAGCGCTGGGCAATGCCTTCCCCGTTGGCGCTCCGGCCGATCCGGGTGACAAGGAAGACAACCTCTACCTGTCGGGCGATGCGACCTATGGGATCAGCGGCGCGCCGATCACTCTGAAGGCCCACCTCGGCTATTCGGACGGCAACCCCGGCCTTGGCCCCAACGGCACCAGCGTGGCGCCGACCGGGACCTATTTCGACTGGCTGATCGGGGCAGACATTGTGCCGATTTCGGGCCTGACGCTGACGGTCGCCTATGTCGATACCGACATTTCGGAAGCCGAAGCCGCGCTGATCCGTCCGAACTTCGCCACGCTTGACGGCGATTCGATTTCGGATGCCACCGTGGTGTTCTCGGTCACTGCATCGTTCTGATCGCCTGATTAAAGCTTGCGACCCGGAGGGGACGCTCTGCCACGCGGCAGGGCGTCCCTTTTCATTTGCCCGTGCGCCTTATAGTGTCGCGGCCCACGCTGATGAACGGCGGGTGGGAGAGCGATAATGATGCGGATGGCACTCTGGGCAGTCGGCTGCGCGGCGCTGGCTTTGACCCCGGTAAGCGAAGCGGCGGCGGGCAAGCGGTATCAGGCCAGCATCACCCGCACCACCTATGGCATCCCGCATATCAAGGCGCGGACCTGGCAAGGCGTCGGCTACGGCGTCGCCTATGCCTATGCCGAGGACAACCTGTGCCTGCTGGCGGAGGAATTCGCCACGGTGGCGGGGACACGTTCCTTGCATTTCGGCCCGGAAGGCAAAGCGGTGCTTGGCTTTCAGGAGGTCGACAACCTTTCATCGGACATTTTCTTCCGCGCGATGATCGATCTGCCCGCCTTGCGCGAAGGCGCAAAGGCGCAGTCGCGCGCCGCGCAGCTGCTGTCCGAAGGCTATGTCGCGGGCTATAACCGGTTCCTGAAAGATGCCGGTGCCGCTGGCATTCCCGCCGAATGCCGGGGCAAGCCGTGGGTGCGGGCCATCACGCAGGACGATATCTTGCGGCTGAACGAAAAGCTGGTGCTGCAAGCCAGCTCACTCGCGCTGGCGGGCGGGATTGCCAACGCCGCCCCGCCCGGCCCTGCGCAGCCCAAGGTCTCACTCGCGCTCCCCCGTCCGGGCAGCCTCGGGCTCGGCAGCAATGGCTGGGCGTTTGGCGGCGATTCAACCGCGGACGGACGCGGGCTGGTGATCGGCAACCCGCACTTCCCGTGGCAGGGGCCGAACCGGTTCTGGCAGATGCATGTCACCGGCCCTGATGGGTATGATGCGATGGGCGTCGGGCTGGCTGGCACGCCGATCCCGGCGCTGGGCTTCAACCGCGATGTCGCCTGGACCCACACCGTCACCGCAGCGCGGCACTTCACCATGTATCAGCTGGCGATCGATCCCGCTGATCCCACGCGCTATCTGGTGGATGGGAAGAGCGTGGCGATGGAGCCGCGCAGCGTCACCGTACCAATGCCTGATGGCACCCCCGCCGTCACCCGCATGCTCTATTCCACGCGGTTCGGCCCGGTGTTTGTGGCACCGGAATCGGGCATCACCTGGAACGCCGCGATGGCCTTTGCGATGAGGGATGCGAACCGCGGCAACAACCGCGCAATCGACACCTGGGTACGGATCGGGCAGGCGAAAAACGTGGGAGAGATCAAGGCGGCAGTCAGTGACACGCTCGGCATTCCGTGGGTCAACACCATCGCTGCCGACCGCAACGGTGATGCGCTGCATGCCGATGTGACAGCGGTGCCGAATGTCTCGGCTGACAAGATCAAGGCCTGCTCAACCCCGATTTCCGGCCTGTTCGCCTCGCTCGCCACGCTGCTCGATGGCGCGCGGACGGCGTGCGACTGGGATGTTGCGGCCGGAACGCCAACGCCCGGTCTGATGCCCGCGAGCGATCAGGCCGCAACCATCCGGCGCGATTACCTCACCAATTCCAACGATTCCTACTGGCTCAGCAATCCGCGCAGCCCGCACCCGGCGCTGTCGCCGATCCTCGGCAAGCACGCCAGCGAGCTGACCTTGCGCACCCGATCGAATTTCACCGAGACCGAGGCGATGCTGGCGGGCGGCAAGGTCGATCACGCCCGCGCCAAGGCGCTGGCCTTTGGCAACAAGAGCCTCGCCGCCGATATGGTGGCGGGCGAGATCGCCGTGGTATGCACTCTCGCCGCCGAACCTTCAGACAATGTGACGCGCGGCTGCGCGGCGATGGCGGATTGGGACCGCCGGTTCGATGCAGACAGCCGGGGCGCTGCGCTGTTCCGGGTGTTCTGGCCCAAGGTCGCGCGGATGGCGGGGCTGTGGCAGGTGCCGTTCGATCCCGCTGATCCGGTCAACACCCCGCGCGCGCTGGCGATTGATGGGTCAAAAGGCGAAAAACTGCTCGCCGCCTTGGGCGAGGCTGTGGCCCAGCTTGATACGGCAGGCGTTGCGCCCGATGCCGCATGGGGCAGCGTGCAGCAATGGCCCGTGGGCGAGCGTCGCATCCCGATCCACGGCGGGCCGGGCGAAGCGGGCGTGCTCAATATGCAGGAAGCGCGGCGGATCCCGGGCGGCCCCTTGGCGCCGGTGCATGGCACAAGCTATATCCAGATCGTCGGCTTCGATGATGCGGGACCGGTGGCGGACGCGATCCTGAGCTACAGCCAGTCAACCAATCCGGCCTCGCCCCACTTCGCCGATCAGACGGCTGCCTACGCGGTCAAGCAGTGGCACCGCCTGCCCTTCGCCGCCAAGGCCATCCGCGCTGAAGCGATCAGCAAGAAGCGCAAGATTTCCGAGTGATCGCCGTCACGCCCGGCGCGCGCTTCATCGCTATCGCCGCGGATTGCCGCTGCTTGCCACCATTTGCCGCCGGAGCCGCCGATGGACCGGGCTGAACGGCTGGCCGCACTCGCATCTTTCTTTGCGTGCAACGCGGCTGAGGCGGAGCGGCTCAACGATGCCATGGCCTTCGTCACCTATGCCCATGGACAGACGCTGATCCATCAGGGCGATCTGGGCGCGAAGGTGTGGATCGTGCTGGCCGGACAGGCGCAGTTGCAGGTGATCGGCGGCGATGGGCAGGTGCAACTGCTGATGGCGCACGGCCCGGGCGAGCTGTTCGGCGCGCTGCCGCATGAGCGCGTGTTCGTATCCGATGTGGTCGCGCGCGACCGTATCGCCGTGCTCGAGATTGCCTCGGTCAGCCTGACCCGGCTGGTGCAGGAGGAAGTGCGGATCGGCAGCGGGTTGGCGATGATCCTGGCGCGGCAATACCACGCCGCGCTCGACCGGATGGCGGCGCGCATCACGCTGTCGGCGACCGGCCGGGTCTGCGCCGAATTGCTGAGTGCGGCAGGCGACAGCAACACCATCGCCCCGCCGCCGGTGGTGGCCGCGCTTGGCCTGATGGCGCAGACCACGCGCGAGACCGCCTCACGCGCGATCAACGGGCTGATGCGGCGCGGCATCGTGCAGCGCGATGCGGACCGGCTGACCATCGTCTCGCGCAAGCTGCTTGAAGACATAGTCATCTAGGGTCCGGACCTAGGCCGGAAGCACGCTCCAGATCGGCTCGCGGCCCGATGGCAGCGGCAGTTCGCCGAGCTCTTCCACCGTGCCATCCCACCCGGCCCGGACGAGCGCCATTGCCGTGGCTTCATCGCACACCACCGCGCCGGGGTTCGCCACCGCCGCGAGCGCGGCGGCGCGCTGCAACAGCGGCGCGGGGGGCTGATCCGGATCGCACGGCGCCACAATAATCGCTGCCCCTGCACTATCGCCAGCGCTGGCAAGGCGCCTCGCCTCATTCGCTGCGGCCAGAAGATCAGCGTGAATCGACCATGTCGCCTCACCCGCCCACACCACGGTCTGCAAGGATTGGCCGGTCAGGCCAGGACTGCGCTTCGATCCCGCCGACCGTGTGCCCTCGATGATCGTCAGCGAACGGCCGACATCGCGCCACGATGCCAATTGCGGACGCAGGCTCTCCCCTTCGCCGACCACAGTCACTGCGCAGGCCCGGCTGGCGAGCACCTGCGCATTGCGCACCGCGCGCCCCATCGCGACCCAATCGGCATATTCCACTGCCAGCGGCAACGCCGGATCGCCCAGCCCATAGACCGTGGTGGTCGTCGCCTGTTCCAGCGCGGCGTCGAACCGGCCGGTCCAGTGTTCGCCAAAAGCTGCGACCGAGATCTGGCGGAACTGATCGACCGGATAGGGCAGCACAACGTGCAGCTCGGCCGCCGGGCATTCCGCATCGCGCCAGGCGACGAAGGCCTCGGCAAACAGCAGGTCAGCCCCGGCGGCGAGCGCGCCGTAAGCAAAGCCCGGCCGCTCGCTGGCGATGAACTGCGCCAGCGCCGCTGCGACACCAGACGCATCGGGGGCGAGGCCAGCGATCCCGCTGAAATGGACGCTCGGCGGCGGCCGATGCGCATCGAGCCACGCCGCATCCCAGCCCTTTTCAGCAAGGATCAGCGCGAATTGCGCGATGGTGGCCGCATGATCCTCCCATGCGTGCGGCTGGCGAGCGATCGCCCTGCGCAGCGCGGCGCGCGCTTCGACCTCCTGATCGAGCAGCAGCAGGGCCTCGGCCCGGGTTGCCTCACGCCAATAGGGGGTTTCGCCCTCCATCGGATCGGCGGCGATCAGATCGAGCACATCTTGCGCAAAGCGCCGGGCCTGCGCGGGCTTGCCAGCGAAGAGCGAGAGCGAGGCGGCGTTGATCAGCGGATAGCTTGAACCGGCAATGCCCGCCGCCTTGGCGTAAAGCTGCGCGGATTGATCAAACAGGCGCGCCTGCTCGGCCCCCTTGCCCGCGCGCTTGGCCCGATCCTTGATAAGCCGCGCCTGCAAGCTGAGCGCGCGCGCATCACTGTCGGAATCGAGCAGCCCCTGCTGCGCCATCAACGCCCAAGCCCGCTCCGGCGAACCAGAGCGGGCGAGGCGCAGGATTTGGGTGTGGGGGGTCAGCAAGGGGTTATGGATCCTGCGCCTGTTCGAGAATTATCATGCTAGAGCCACCACGAGGGTGGATGCCGCCGTGGCCGAACACGGGTATATGGATAGAATGCTGATGCCGCCCTTTGAAGACGGGCGATATCCCATCGTTCTTGTCGACAAAATCGAACATAATTGGAAGGCGCCCAATTCTATTGCCGTCGGTAGTTTGGTCGATTCTTGCCAAGGCCGCAGGAACATCAAGCGCAAATGAGCAAACAAGGTGCATCCTTTCGGTATTCGCAAAGCGCTGGCATTCTCGAACGATGTTGTTTTGGGCACTGCCGGCGACATCAAGGTCAACCGCGATCTTGCTGCCGAACTCAGTAACGGTGAATGGTTCATTCTCAGGCAGCCGAACGAACACCAGCGCTTTCTCCTTTGCGGAAAATCGCATGTTCAGTCCGCCCGCAGTGTATTTCCCCCCAATTGCGCGTGTCCAATTTTGGTTCAGTCGAGATGCCATAACCTCATCTTTTGCCTCCGTGTGGGCCACAAGCGATTTGCGCTCATAGACGCGGGTGAATTTGGCAAATCCATTGAGGCCTCGGCCAATCTCGAACAGATAAATTTTCTCAAAGTTCACGTGCCCACTCATCACTCACTCCTCCAGCCGCTTGCGAAAATCTTCCAGGCTAGATCGCCACTCTGCGCGGTCGGGATCGAGCCTCGTCAAATCCTGGGCGATCTCCACCGCCGTCGTCAGCATCGTGCGGCGGACAGGGTCCGCTTCGAAGGACGCGAGGTAGCCATAGGTCTCCATCCGTTGCGCTCTAATCTTGCGGTTATCAGGGTTCTGAGCGGCCAGCGCATCGGTGAGCCGCAGCGCCTCGCGCCGCACATCGCGCGCATCGTCGCGTCGGCCTGCCTGCTCCAGAGCGACGCTGTGCCACATCAGGTTGAACACGAGATCATAGGGGGCGCGTGATGCAACCTTGTCCTCGCTCGCCAGCTGCTCCCCAAGTTCAACCGCGATCCGGCATTTGTCGAGCGTTGCCGTGTCCACGGTCTTGCCAAGCGTGTCGATGGCGCACAGATTGCCCGCAACCAGCGCCGTGGTGCGCCGCCATTCGGAGTTTGCGCTCTCCCACGCCCGCAGGTCGGTGAGCAGCGCCCAGCTTTTGCGAAGCTCGGCCTCCGCCCGCACGCCGTTCCCCTCGGCTTCGGAAAGGAGCGCCAACCGATTCAGGCTCAGAGCATGGTCAAACCGGCGCTCAGGATCGGTGGGGGCCGCCTCCAACAGGCTCAACGTCGTGCGCGCTCGTTCTTCGAGATTGCGCCGCGCCAAGGCAAAGTTCTGGCGGAACATCGCATCTTCGCCCAGCCTGCCAACAACTCGCGCGCGGCGTTCGAGACTATCGGGCGACAGCGATGCTAGGCTTTCCTGCCCCTCATAATAGGCGAGCGCACGTTGGTTCACGCGGGTCATCACAGCGACGCCTGCGGCCCCATCGAGGTCCTCGCGCAGATCGGTCAGCATATATTCGATCAGCCCTTCGGCCTCGGCCTGCTGCCGCTGCGCCTCACTGCGCGCCTGGAGTGCGATCACCGTCATCACCGCCATGATTAGCGCAATCGCCGTGGCCAGCCCCGTGACGGCCATCACGCGCCGCATCTGCCTTTGGCTGTCGCGCTGCACCAGCGCATCGAGCGGCACGCCGACCACGCCCGCGACCACCTTGAGGAAGCCGAGCCGATAGCCGTCCCCTTCCTTGCGCAGGTCCGCTGCCAGCGGCTCGCCGCTGTCAAGGAGCGGCGCCGGGAAAGCCGCGTCAGGCTCGCCGCGCAGCAGGGCCGCCAGGATCGGCCGGTCGGGGTGCAATTCGCGGAACAGCGCAATCTCGCGCGCAACCCAGCGGGAGGCTTTCGCATCAGGCGAACACAGCACGATCAGCGCCTGCGAGGCCGCCAGCGCCTGCCGCACGCTGGCCGACAGGTCGGTCGCAGCGGGAAGATCCTCGGAATCGCGGAAAATCGTGCCGATCCGGCCACCAGACCCGGCCTGCCGCAGGTGCCCGGGCAGGCGATAATTTTCGAGCTTGCGATGAAGCCGTTTTGCAGCGGCCTTGTCGACGTGGCTGTAGCTCAGGAACGCCCGAAACGACGGCGTGGCCGCGCTTATCCCCTCGCTTGCCTGCACGTGTCTGCCCCCACCGCGCGACCCCCGACCCAATGCGATCGAGCGGCGCCGAATGGTAATTCATCTGGGCCTTGAAAGCTACAGGCCTTTGTTGGGCAGATTGTGCACCTGACGGCTGGCTGGAGCGGGTGAAGGGAATCGAACCCTCGTCGTAAGCTTGGGAAGCTTCTGCTCTACCATTGAGCTACACCCGCATTTCCGCCGTTCGGGCCGCGGTGTGGTTGCCCAAGGGGCAGGCCAGGGTGCGGGGTTGGCGTGAACGCGGATTGCCACTGCCACAACCTTTCGGCTCTGGTCAACATCGACGACATGCTGGGCTTACGCTTTTTCGGTGTTGGCCCTTGCGCTCAGGCCAGCGGGGCAAGGCTGGTGAGCACGATCCGCACCAGATCGCCCTGCCGCTTGGCCCCTGTCTTGGCGTAGATTCGCTTGGAGTAATTGCGGGTGGTCTCGTCGGTCAGACGCAGCGCGCGGCCTGCCTCGATCAGCGCGCGTCCTTCCGCCAGCAGCACCGCCAGAGCCGCCTCGCGCGGGGACAGGCCGAGCAAGCCCGCAAGCGCTGTCGCCGCACCCTGCGGCAGTGTTGTTGGCGGCACGCGCAGGCTGGCCACCATCGCCCGCGCGTGCGGCAGGGATCGCAGCATCACCGCGGTGCCGTCGCTGAGCCGCGCGAGCTGCGGCGCGTCGGCGGGGATGGCGATGGGCACCTCACCCGGAGCGAGCCCTTGCGGCCGGAGCATCTGCCACAGCCGGTCGGCCAGCAGGACCGACCCGTCCTCACCCAGCACCGCCTGCGCCATGCCGAGCGCCGCCACCGCCTGCTCCGCCGCCTCGGTGCGCAGGCGCAGCAGGCGGAGCTGCTCGATCTGCACCGCCGCGATCGCGATGGCGGGGGCCAGTCTGGTCATCAGCGCGCTATCCGCGGCCCCGAAGGTCACCTGCGCTGCCAGCAGCACCAGCCACGGCGCGCGCGGAGCCGCACCGATCCGCATCAGGCGGGCATCCGCGATCTCGGCTACGGCCAGAGCGGCACCCTGCGCCGCGCGTTCTGCCGGGGCGAGCGCCTGCAGCTCTTCCAGCGCATAGACCCGGTTGGGGCGCAGCGACGGGTCCGGGCCGCCGATTGCGCGCAGTTCTGCCGCGCCGTCATTGGCGGCCAGCCCGCCCGCTGCCAAGCGGCGATACCAGCGCGGCGCGGCGGCAGCATCGCCATCGAACAGATGCACCCGGTCCGCCCCGGTACGAGCCAGCAGCCGGGCCAGAAAAACATCCCACGGCGCATCATCCATCAGCCCGCGAAACAGCGGCAGCACCAGATCGGCCTGATCGGAGTCGATGATCGCCACGGGTTTTGCTCCCATATGGGAGTAGGACAGTCAAGCCCGGCTCGCCACACAGGCATGCAAGCCACCACCGGAGCGCCGCCCTTGTCCGACCTGTCCCGCCAAACCCTGACCCACCTTCAGCGCCTTGAGGCCGAGGCGATCCATATCATCCGTGAGGTTGTGGCCGAGGCGGAGCGGCCGGTGATGCTCTATTCGGTGGGCAAGGATAGCGCGGTGATGCTGCATCTGGCGCGCAAGGCGTTCTACCCGTCGCCCCCGCCCTTCCCGCTGCTGCATGTCGACACGACCTGGAAGTTCAAGGCGATGTATGACCTGCGTGATAGCATGGCGACGCAGAGCGGCATGGACCTGCTGGTCTATCAGAACCCCGAAGCGGCCGGAAAGGGCATCAACCCGTTTGATCACGGGCCGCTCCACACCGATATGTGGAAGACCGAGGGGCTGAAGCAGGCGCTCGATAAGCATGGCTTTGATGCAGCCTTTGGCGGCGCGCGGCGCGATGAGGAAAAGAGCCGCGCCAAGGAACGCATCTTCAGCTTCCGCACCGCCAGCCACGGGTGGGACCCGAAGAACCAGCGACCGGAATTGTGGAACCTCTACAACGCGCGCAAGAACAAGGGCGAAAGCCTCCGGGTGTTCCCAATCAGCAATTGGACCGAGCTCGACATCTGGCAATATATCCAGCTCAACGCCATTCCCATCGTGCCGCTCTATTTCGCTGCCGAGCGCCCGACCTACGAATGGGAAGGCCAGCTGTTCATGGCCGATGATATCCCCCGGCTGGAACGGGTGCTGGGCCGCCCGCCGGAGATCACCATGAAATCCGTCCGCTTCCGCACACTAGGCTGCTTCCCGCTGACCGGCGCGGTGGAGAGCACTGCCACCACCTTGAGCGAGGTGATCCAGGAAACCCTGCTCACCACCACCAGCGAACGCCAAGGCCGCGTGATTGACAAGGATGCGGGCGGTGCGGGCATGGAAATCAAGAAGCAGCAGGGGTATTTCTGATGAACGATCCGATTTACCAGACCGAAGCCCTGATCGCCGAGGATATCGACGCCTACCTCGACCAGCATCAGCACAAGACGATGCTGCGCTTCATCACCTGCGGCAGCGTGGATGATGGCAAGAGCACCCTTATCGGCAGGCTGCTCTACGATTCCAAGATGATCTTCGAAGATCAGCTCGCCGCGCTGGAAAGCGATAGCAAAAAGGTCGGCACACAGGGACAGGAGATTGACTTCGCATTGCTGGTCGATGGGCTGGCCGCAGAGCGCGAACAGGGCATCACGATCGATGTCGCCTACCGCTTCTTCAACACCGAAAAGCGCAAGTTCATCGTCGCCGATTGTCCGGGACACGAACAATATACCCGCAATATGGTGACCGGCGCATCAACCGCCGATCTCGCGGTCATTCTGGTCGATGCGCGCAAGGGCGTGCTGGTGCAAACCCGGCGCCATTCATACCTCTGCCACTTGATCGGCATCCGCAATATCGTGCTCGCGGTCAACAAGATGGATCTGGTGGATTACGATCAAGGCGTGTTTGACGCGATCGTCGCTGACTATGCCGCCTTTGCCAAAAGCATCGGGATTGCGGGCTTCACCGCTCTGCCGATTTCGGGCTTCAAGGGCGACAATATCACTGCGCCTTCGGCCAACACGCCGTGGTATTCCGGCCCGACCCTGATCGAGCATCTCGAAAGCGTGGAGGTGCTCTCCGCCGCCGATCAGTCGCAGCCGCTACGGATGCCGGTGCAGTGGGTGAACCGCCCGAACCTTGATTTTCGCGGCTTTTCCGGCCTGATTGCCTCGGGCACGGTGAAGCCCGGCGATGCCATCCGTGTGCTGCCTTCGGGCAAGACCAGCACCGTCAGCCGGATCGTCACGATGCCCAGCGGCGGTTTCGCAGACGAAGCCGTTGGTGATGGCGACCTCGATCAAGCGGTGGCCGGGCAGTCGGTGACCCTCTGCCTCGCCGACGAAATAGACTGTTCGCGCGGCGATGTGATTGCGGCGGCGGACAATCCCCCGCAGGCTGCTGACCAGTTCGAGACAACACTTGTGTGGCTCAATGACGAAGCGATGCTGGTCGGCCGCGCCTATTGGCTGAAGCTCGGCACGCAGATGGTGTCGGTGACAGTGCAGCGGCCCAAATTCGCCATCAACGTCAACACGATGGAGAAAATCGCGGCGAAGACGCTCGATCTCAACGCCATCGGTGTGGCCGAAATCGCCACGGACAAGCCGCTGGTGTTCGAACCCTATGCTGACAGCCGCGCGCTGGGCGGGTTCATCCTGATCGACAAGATCACCAATGCCACCGTGGCGGCGGGGATGATCAATTTCTCGCTGCGCCGTTCGCAGAATATCCACTGGCAGCCGACCGACATCACCCGTGCCGATCACGCCGGCCTGAAGAACCAGACCCCGCGCGTGCTGTGGTTCACCGGGCTTTCGGGCAGCGGCAAATCGACCATTGCCAACGCGGTCGAAAAGCAGCTCAACCTGATGAACCGCCACACCTTTCTGCTGGATGGCGACAATGTCCGCCACGGGCTCAACCGCGATCTCGGCTTTACCGAGGCGGACCGGATCGAGAATATCCGCCGCGTGGGCGAGGTCGCCAAGCTGATGGCGGATGCCGGGCTGATCGTGCTCACCGCCTTCATCAGCCCGTTCCGCGCAGAGCGCGAGATGGTGCGGGCGATGCTGCCCGAAGGCGAGTTTGTCGAAGTCTTCGTCGACACGCCGCTTGAGGTCGCTGAAGCGCGCGATGTGAAGGGGCTTTACAAGAAGGCGCGCAGCGGCGAGCTGAAGAACTTCACCGGAATCGACAGCCCCTATGAACCGCCGGTCAATCCCGAAATCCGGGTCAACACGGTGGAGATGACTCCGGATGAGGCCGCCCAGCTGATCGTGCGCAAGCTGTTGCCGCTGAAGTGAAAGGCGCTGCTGCAATGACCCCCGGAATGACCGATGCCGAGCTTGCCGCGCACCTTGCCGAAGTGGCTGGCCGCCTGCTGATCACTGTGCGCGATTCCGGGGTGTTTTCGCCCGCGATGCTGGGCAAGGCGGGGGATCAGACCGCCAACCAGTTTCTGGTTCACGCGCTGCGCGATCAGCGGCCCAATGATGGTCTGCTGTCCGAGGAGGAGCAGGACAATCCCGCCCGCCTGTCCCATTCCCGCGTCTGGATCGTCGATCCGGTTGATGGCACGCGCGAATATGGTGAGGCGCGCGATGATTGGGCGGTGCATGTCGCTCTGGCGATTGATGGCGTGCCAGCGGTTGGCGCGGTGGCCTTGCCGGGGCTGGGGATAGTGCTGCGCTCTGACACGCCTGCCCCCGTGCCGCCGCCGCCTGATCGGCTGCGCATGGTCGTCAGCCGCACCCGCCCGGCGGCTGAGGCGGTGGCGGTCGCCGAGGTGCTGGGGGCACAGTTGATCCCGATGGGCAGCGCCGGGGCCAAGGCCATGGCGATCGTGCGGGGGGAGGCGGATATCTACCTTCATTCCGGCGGGCAGTATGAATGGGATTCCTGCGCGCCGGTCGCGGTGGCGCTGGCTCATGGGCTGCATGCCTCGCGGATCGATGGCACGCCGCTGTCCTACAACCAGCGCGATCTTTATATGCCGGACCTGCTGATCTGCCGCAAAGAGCACGCCGAGCGGGTGCTGGCCGAGGTGGCCAAGCTGTAAAACGCGCCAATGTTTCACGTGAAACATCGACAAAGCCGGCCTAAAACGCGCCTAAAGCCGCTATAGGCGGCCCAAAAACAGCATTAGAGCGCATTCAGTCATCCAGCCATTGGCGATAGGCAAACCAGCCCATCACCACCACCGCAATCACCCCGCAAAACGCCACCACCCCCCAGAACGCCCAGCCATGATCGGCAAAGGGGATGCCTTCGACATTCATGCCGAGCAGCCCGGTGACAAAGGTCAGCGGCAAGAAGATGAAGGCGACCACCGCAATCGCAAGGCTGCGCTGATCGATCATTTCGGCACGCAGATCGGTCAGCTGTTCGTGCAGCAGCGCGGCGCGTTCGCGCACCGCTTCCAGCTCTTCGGCCATGCGGGCAAAGCGGTCGGCAGCTTCGCGCAGGTGCAGCCGGTCTTCCTTGCTGATCCAGTCAAATTCCAGTTGCGCCATCGCCGCCAGCGCATCGCGATCGGGCGCGACGAACCGCCGCAGGATGATCGCCTGTGATCGCATCTGCGCGATCTGACGGCGCATTGCGTAGATATTGCCGCCGTCGAGCATCTCTTCGCAATCATCGAGATTGTCGCCCAAGGCAGCAACCTGCGGGTCCAGCTCGGTGCTGATAGCGTGGGCCAGCGCCGCGACAAAATCGCCGCCATCGGTCAACCGGCCAGCCAGCATCGCCGCCTCGACCTTGCCGAGCGCAGCGATCCGGCGGCGGCTGACCGAGGTGACGCGCTTGCCTTCGACCCACACCCGGATCGAGACCAGCCCGTCGCTATCGTCCATCGGATCCAGCGCCGTGCCGCGCAGGTTGATCAGCGCAGCCTGCTCGATCCCGTCGCAGCGGGGGCGGGTCTCGCTGGCGAGCAAGGCAGTGGCAGCCATCGCGGGGACATAGCCCGGCAGGCTGGTGCGCTGATCACGCCCCATCCCATCGGCGTGGAGCCAGACAAAACCGGGCCCGGCATAGGTCGCAACGGCATCCGGTGCGATCTGCGTCACGACGCCATTTTCAACCTTCAGCGCGTGAAGCGTGACCGTGTCTGCCTTTGTGTTCATCCGCCCGTTGTTAGCGCGGCAGGCCCGGGCGGCAAGCGTTAGAGCGCTTTCCGGCCATTCTGGATCGCCCTGACGGAGCCGATTTTGGCCCAGCACAAGGAGCGCGGAGGGAGCCATGCTGCCGCATAGTGACCGACAAGCGACGCGGTGGTGGGCCAAAAGGGGCCCGCCCCATCGGGGTCGCGTCAGGAAACGCGCTGGCTGCGTTGCAGCCCTTGCAGGGGCAACCAGCCCCTGCTGCGCACCGCGCCTGCCCAGCGCGTTTCCTGACGCGATCAGGGTGATCCAGAATAGCCGGAAAGCGCTCAAGCTTGTCAGAAATTGCGCTAGCGGCGGATAACGCACAATGCTTGATTGCGCGCGCGCGCCGCGTCACTGTCGGCCGATGCAGACAGGGGACACGAACATGGTCGGACAGCGGACGTTATTCTGGGCAGGACTCGCGGCGGCGTTCGCTATTGCGCCCGCTGCGGCGCAGGCGCCGCTTGGCTTCAGCGAAGTCGAAACCGCCGCCCCCGCCCTGCCCAAGATCCTCGCCCCGAATGAGCGCGCCTTTATCGAAAATCGCATTCTGCGTGAACGGCTCGATACCCTGATCCCGCAGATTATGCGCGAAGAGGGGATCGATCTGTGGCTGCTGGTCGCGCGCGAATATTTTGAAGAGCCGGTGGTTGCCACTATGCTCGATGCGGAGAACATGCACGCTCGGCGGAGGACGATCCTGATCTTCCACGATCCTGGTAACGGCCAGCCGGTTGAGCGCCTTACCGTCAGCCGTTATGGCCTTGGCGGGTTGTTTGCGCCTGCGTGGAACCCGGACGCGCAGCCCGACCAGTGGCAGGCCGTCGCCGATCTGATCGCAGCGAAAAACCCTGCAAAGATCGCGATCAATTCCTCCGATCTCTACCAGTTCGCCGATGGGATGACGCTGAGCCAGTATGATCGCTTCATGTCCGCGCTTGCCCCTGCGCTGCACGAGCGCGTGGTGAGCGGCGAGACGCTGGCGATCCGCTGGCTCGAGACCCGCACCCCTGCGGAAATGGAACTCTATCCCACCATCGTGCGCACCGCCCATGCGGTGATTGCCGAGGCGTTCTCGCGCAAGGTTATCATCCCCGGCGTCACCACACCGGCAGAGGTGCAGTGGTGGTATCGTGACCGGCTGCTGCAATTGGGCCTTGATCCGTGGTTCCACCCCTCGGTCGCGATCCAGCGGCAGGACGTGAAGGGCATGATCGAAGGCGACGAGGCGATCCAGCCGGGCGATCTGCTGTGGACCGATTTCGGGATCACTTACCTGCGGCTCAACACCGATACCCAGCATCTCGCCTATGTGCTGAAGCCCGGCGAGACCGAGGCACCGGCGGGCCTGCGGGCAGGGCTGGCGAACAGCAACCGGGTGCAGGATTTCCTCACCCGCGCATTCAAGGTGGGACGCAGCGGTAACGAGGCGCTGGCGATTGCCCGCGCCGATGCGCTGGCAGCAGGGCTCGACCCGTCGATCTACACCCACCCGATCGGCAATCACGGCCACGGCGCGGGCCCCAGCATCGGCTTCTGGGACAATCAGAACGGCGACCCGCGTGGGAGCGGGCCGATCCGCGCCAATACCGCGTGGTCAATCGAGCTGACCTCCTACGCCAACGTGCCCGAGTGGGGCAGACAGAGGGTGGATTTCCGCACCGAAGAAGACGCCTACTTCGACGGCGAGACCGTGCGCTATATCGATGGGCGGCAGACCGAGATCACCTTGATACCCTCAGAGTGAGCGCGCATGGTCGCATAAATGCCGGAATTGCGGACTAACCGCTTGGACTTGTCTCCCGCAAAGAGGAAATCTTGATGCCCCTGCTTCTGTGCCCCAACGACAACAGCTCCATGCAGACCGTCGAACGCGACGGCGTGCAGTTCGACATGTGCCCTTCATGCCGCGGCGTGTGGCTTGACCGGGGCGAGCTTGAAAAGCTGATGGATGCTGCGTCTGCCATGGCTGTCCCTGCCACCCCTGCTGCTCCCACCGCCACACCCCGGCCAGCCGCGCCGCCCCCGCCGCAGCCGGGTTTTGGCGGATTCGGATATAGCGACGCCGGAGAGCGCGGCGAATATGGCGAACGCGGGGAGTATGGTGAGCGGGGCGAATATGGCCACGGCGGCCACCGCCGCAAGCGCGGATCGATTTTCGACATCTTTGATTGAGGCCGACGGGGCCGGTGCGTGGACCTTAGAGCGCTTTCCGACCATTCTGGATCGCCCTGATCGCGTCAGGAAGTCCGCTGGACAGGAGTGGCGCGCAGCAGGGGCTGGTTTGCCCCTGCCAGTGCCGCGACGAAGCCAGCGGGCTTCTTGACGCGACCCCGACGGGGCGGGCCGATTTTGGCCCAGCGCGGCGTCGATCGTCGGTCACTATGCTCAGGCATGGCTCCCTCCTCTCTTCTTGCGCTGAGCCAAAATCAGCTCCGTCAGGGTGACCCAGAATGGTCGGAAAGCGCTCTAGCGCGTGCCCTGCACGGGTGACGGCGCCTTCATGAACTTGAACATGAACCGGTCGGTGCCGCCACGGATCGAAGGATCGAAGACGTTGACGTTGTAGTCATCGCCCGGCTTCGCCAGCATATCGCTTGTCGCCACCAGCACAAACCCGGCGCGCGCGAAATCGGCCTTCACTGTGGCGGGATCGATCCGGTGGGTCGCTTCGACAATCGCGCGGGTATCGCCCGGCAATCCGGCATGATCGACCACGGCGACAATCCCGCCCGGCTTCATCGCGCGGTGGAGCTTGGCGAGAAACACATCGGGGTCTGCGCGCGCCATGCCGAACTGTGCGCTTTCAAAATAGGTGTCGTGATAGACCAAATGCATCATCGCAAAATCGAAGCTGTTGTCGGCGGCGGCGAAATCGCTCGTGCCCTTCAGTTGCAGTTCGATATTGTCGGGCTGCGCGAGCAGATCGGCCCAATTGCGCAAGGCCCCTTCGCTTTGCAGGAAGGACGGCGGATTGAAGGCGACGACCTTGCCCGTCGCGCCCACAATCGGCGCCATCACCTTGGCATAGTATCCGCCGCCCGCCAGAAATTCAGCGGCGACATCGCCTTCTTTGAGGCCGAAAAACGCCAGCACCTCGGCCGGGCGACGGCTGGCATCGAGCTTGAGCTCACCCGGAGAGCGCGGTGCGGGTGTCTGCGCGGCCGCAGGCGCGGCTTCGGTTTGCGCATGGGCGGCGACCGGGGCCAAGCCGGTGACTGCAATCGCAGCCAATGCCGCCCCAAACCAACGTCCGACCATCGCCACCTCCATTTGCCACTATCGCGCCAAGAATGCGCCCGCCGCCCCCACGTCGCAAGCCCTTGGCGACGGTGTTGGTCGAAGCCTAGGGTCCGCTGATCGATGGTCTGTTCGCTGGCACCTGCCAGCACTTTTGAGGGGAGCCGCAAGGGTTGCATGCTTGGCCCCCTGAGGCCAAAGGGAACGCCAGACAGGAGACCCCTAATCATGCGTCAGATCGACCACTTCATTGTCGGCGACAGCCCCGTAGCCACCCGCAAGCACGCCATCTGGAACCCCTCAACCGGCGAGGTTCAGGCCGAAGTCGCCTTGGGCGATGCCGCGCTGCTGGCTCAGGCCGTTGCGACCGCCAAGCGCGTCCAGCCCGCCTGGGCCGCCACCAACCCCCAGCGCCGCGCGCGGGTGATGTTCGCCTTCAAGGAACTGGTCGAGGCGAACATGCAGTCCCTCGCCGAGATGCTCTCCTCCGAGCACGGCAAGACCGTGCCCGATGCGCGCGGCGATGTGCAGCGCGGGCTGGAAGTGATCGAATATGCCTGCGGGCTGCCGCAGATCATGAAGGGTGAATACACCCACGGCGCGGGGCCGGGGATCGATGTCTATTCGATGCGCCAGCCGCTCGGGATCGGCGTCGGGATTACTCCGTTCAACTTCCCGGCGATGATCCCGATGTGGATGTTCGGCATGGCCTGCGCGGCGGGCAATGCGTTCATCCTGAAGCCCTCGGAACGCGATCCCAGCGTGCCGGTCCGGCTGGCCGAATTGTTCCTTGAAGCCGGCGCGCCTGAGGGGCTGTTGCAGGTGGTGCATGGCGACAAGGAGATGGTCGACGCGATCCTCGATCACCCTGATATCGCCGCGATCAGCTTCGTCGGAAGCTCGGACATCGCGCAATATATCTACGCGCGCGGTTCGGCGAACAACAAGCGGGTGCAGGCCTTCGGGGGCGCGAAGAACCACGGGATCGTGCTGCCCGATGCCGATCTCGATCAGGTGGTGACTGACCTCACCGGTGCAGCCTTCGGCTCGGCGGGCGAACGCTGCATGGCGCTGCCCGTGGTGGTGCCGGTGGGCGAAGAAACGGCGGAGCGGCTGAAGGAGAAGCTGCTCACCTCCATCGCCAAGCTTCGCATCGGTGTCTCGAATGATCCCGAAGCGGATTACGGCCCTGTCGTCACGCCCGAGCACAAGGCGCGCATCGAACAGTGGATCACCACCGCCGAAGAAGAAGGCGCCGAAATCGTCGTCGACGGGCGCGGGTTCACCTTGCAAGGGCACGAGAAAGGCTTCTTCGTCGGCCCGACCCTGATGGACCACGTCACCCCACAGATGAAGAGCTATCAGGAGGAAATCTTCGGCCCCGTCCTGCAAATCGTGCGTGCCAAGGATTTCGAGGAAGCGGTGCGCCTGCCGTCAGAACACCAATATGGCAACGGCGTTGCGATCTTCACCCGCAACGGCCACGCCGCGCGAGAATTCGCCGCGCGGGTGAATGTCGGGATGGTCGGGATCAACGTCCCGATCCCGGTGCCGGTCGCCTACCATAGCTTCGGCGGCTGGAAGCGTTCGGGCTTCGGCGATATCGACCAATATGGCACCGAAGGCTTCAGGTTCTGGACCAAGAACAAGAAGATCACCCAGCGCTGGCCGGATGGTTCGCAGGACGGCAGCAACGCCTTCGTCATCCCGACGATGGGGTGAGGGGGCGGTTGTTGCACTGCGCTCACCATCCCCGCTTGGCGGGATGCACGCTTTGCGGCTAAGGCGGCGCGGTATGATTAAGTTCCCGGCCCACACCTGACACACCCATGAAGCAGGTTTTCGCCAATATGGGCTGGCTGCTCGGCGGGCGCGGGTTCAACGCGGTGTTGAGCCTCGTCTACCTCGCCATTGCCGCGCGCACGCTGGGGACTGATGGCTTCGGCCACTTCGCGCTCATCATCGCGCTGGGGCAGGCGGTCACCGGCTTTTCGAGCTTCCAGACCTGGCAGTTCATCGTCCGCTGGGGGGCCGATCCGGACAACCCCGGCGTCGATCTCGCCCGCGCGCGCGAGGCGACGGGGTTTGCCGTGGCGCTCGATGGCGTGTCGATGGCAGTTGGCACGCTGGCGTCTGCGGTGCTGGTGCTGACCGCGCCGCTATGGCTCGACGTGCCGCCTCAGTTGATGTGGCTGACATTCGCCTATTGCGTGATCTCGCTGCTGACGATCCGCACCACGCCGACGGGGATGCTGCGGCTGCATTCGGAATATGGCAAGGCGACCTGGGCGGAAGCCGTGCAGCCGGTGATCCGCGCGGGCGGCGCGGTGCTGGCATGGTGGCTGATGCCCGATGTGACCGGCTTCATCGCCGCCTTCGCCGCTTCCGAAATCTTCACGGCCTTGGCGCTATGGGTGGTCGCGGCGAGGGTGCAGCCGGTGCCGCTCTCCTCGATCAGCCTGCGGACCATTCCGGCGCGGCACAAGGATGCGTGGCGGTTTGTGCTGTCGACCAACATGTCAGGCAGCCTTGCGGTGGCGGGCAAGCAGGTGATGATCCTGCTGGTCGGCACCTTTGGCGGGGCTTACCTCGCGGGCGGTTTCCGGATCGCCAACCAGCTCGGCGTGGCGCTGATCGCGCTGGCGCAGACGATCTCCAAAGCGATCCTGCCCGAGCTGGTGCAATCGCGCGACGGCGCGGTGGAGATAGCCCGGCGCATGGCGAATATCGCTGCGATGGCGGGGGTCACTGCAGTGATCAGCGCGATCCTGTTCGGCCGCCCCGGCATCGCGCTGATTGCAGGCGAGCAGTTCACGGGCTTTTACTGGGCAATGATCATCCTCAGCATTGCGGGCGCGGTGGAACTGGTGGGGGCGAGCCTTGAAAGCCTGCTGATCTCAGCGGGCAAGGCGCATGTCGCCTTCCTCGTCCGGCTGTTCCCGACGATCCTTGCATTGGTGATGCTGGAGCTGGCGATTGACTGGAAGGGCGCGCAAGGGGCAGGCTTCGCGGTGCTCGGATCGAGCGTGCTGACGGTGGTCGGGTTCTATCTTGCGATTGTGAACCTCAAGCAGTTCCGGCTGGTGGTGGAGCCGGAACGCGAAGAGGCGGACAGGGCTCCACCGATGCGCTGATTCTCCCCTCCCCTTGCGGGAGGGGTTGGGGGAGGGGACGAGGCCAAGGGCCTCACTGCCTGTCCGCTGGCGAGGAGCGCCCTCCCCCCGACCCCCTCCCACGGGGGGAGGGGGAGAATAAGGTCACCCCTCAAACGCCAGCTTGGGCTTCCTCGCCGCCGCTGTCTCATCCAGCCGCCGCCGGGGGGCGTAGTACGGCGCCTGCTTCAGCGCCTCGTCGCCCGCCAGTGCGCGTTCCACCACCGCGCGGAAGGCGGTGATGAATTGGTCGATCGCGGCCTTGCTCTCGGTCTCGGTCGGCTCGACCAGCATCGCGCCGTGGACTACCAGCGGGAAATAGACCGTCATCGGGTGATAGCCCTCGTCGATCAGCCCCTTGGCCACATCGAGCGTCGACAGATCGCCGCCGAAATCCTTGTCGCCAAACAGCGCCTCGTGCATGCACGGGCCGCTATCCGCGAAGGGCGCGTGGAGAATATCCTCCATCGAGCGCAGGATGTAATTGGCGTTGAGCACCGCATCCTCGGCCACCTGCTTGAGGCCATCGGCCCCGTGGCTGAGCATATAGGTCAGCGCGCGGGTGAACATGCCCATCTGGCCGTGGAACGCGGTCATCCGCCCGAAGGTCGGGCCGCGCTCTTCGCGGTCTTCCTCCTCGACGAGATAGAACGTCCCCTCGGCATTCTGGCGAATGAAAGGCAGCGGGGCGTAGGGTGCCAGCGCTTCGGACAAGACCACCGGGCCAGATCCCGGCCCGCCGCCGCCGTGCGGGGTGGAGAAGGTCTTGTGCAAGTTGATATGCATCGCATCGACGCCAAGATCGCCCGGGCGCACCTTGCCGACGATGGCGTTGAAGTTCGCCCCGTCGCAATAGACATAGCCGCCCGCCGCATGGACGGCATCGGCGATCTCACGGAAGTCCTTTTCGAACAAGCCGCAGGTGTTGGGGTTGGTGATCATCACCGCCGCGACATCGGGGCCAAGGCGGGCCTTCAGCGCCGCAACGTCCACCCGGCCCTCCGGCGTCGCGGGAATGTCCTCGACGCGGTAATTGGCGAAGGCGGCGGTGGCGGGGTTGGTGCCGTGGGCGCTTTCGGGCACCAGCACCACTTCGCGCGCATCGCCGCGGGCTTCATGCGCGGCGCGGATCGCGAGGATACCGCACAGCTCGCCATGTGCCCCGGCCTTGGGGCTCATCGCGACCGCGGGCATGCCGGTCAGCGTGCACAGCCAATGGCCGAGCTGGTGGACCACTTCGAGCGCGCCCTGCACCGTCGATTGCGGGGCGAGCGGGTGGATGTCGGCAAAACCCGGCAGCCGTGCGACCTTTTCGTTGAGGCGCGGGTTGTGCTTCATCGTGCAAGAACCAAGCGGGAAGAACCCGAGGTCGATGCCGTAATTCTGGCGGCTGAGGCGCGTGTAGTGGCGCACAGTCTCCGGCTCGGTCAGGCCGACAAGGCCGATCGCCTTGCTGCGGGCAAGACCGCCGAGGCGGTTGGGCGCGCTGGCATCAACCGGCGGCAGATCGACCCCGGTCACGTCGGCCCGGCCGATTTCGAACAGCAGCGGCTCTTCAAGCATCAGCGCGCGGTTGCCGGTGGTGGTGGCGGGGCCGCCGACGAAGCCGCTTTCAGCAACCTGCATCTCGGGCTTCCAACCGCTCTTGTTAGGGGCGTTCATGCGAAACTCCGTTCGTGCTGAGCCTGTCGAAGCACCGTTTTTTCTTCGAGCGCGGCGATGGAAAGGAAGGACGACCCTTCGACAAGCTCAGGGCGAACGGGTGTGAGAATGGTCACTTGATTGCCTCCTCAAGCTCGCGGGCGAGCACTTCGATATCCTCTTCGGTGGTAGTCTCGGTCACCGCGACGAGCAGTGCATGTTCCAGCGCCGCGACGCCGGGATAGAGCCGCCCGAGCGACACCCCGCCCAGCACACCGCGATCCGCCAGATCGCGCACAATCTCGCGCGCAGGCTTGCCGCCGAGCATCAGGGTGAATTCATTGAAGAAGGCATTGTTGAGCACTTCCACCCCCGGCACCTTGGCCAGCCGATCCGCAGCAAGGCAGGCGAGGCGGTGGTTCTCGGCCGCCAATTCGCGCAGGCCCTTCTCGCCCAGCAGCGTCATGTGGACAGTGAAGGCCAGCGCACACAGGCCCGAATTGGTGCAGATGTTGCTCGTCGCCTTTTCGCGGCGGATATGCTGTTCGCGGGTCGAAAGCGTCAGCACGAAGCCGCGCTTGCCTTCGGCATCGGTAGTCTCGCCGCACAGGCGGCCGGGCATCTGGCGCACATGCTTGGGATCGCGCACCGCGAACAGGCCAAGGTACGGCCCGCCGAATTGCAGGCCGGCGCCGAGCGACTGGCCCTCGCCCACCACAATATCCGCGCCCATTTCGCCGGGCGAGGTGATCGCGCCCAACGCCACGGGCTCGGTGTTCACCACCACCAGCAGCGCGCCCTTGGCATGCGCGGCTTCGGCCACCGGGGTCAGGTCGCTGATCCGGCCGAGGATGTCGGGATATTGCACCACGACGCAGGCGGTGTCCTCGTCAATCCGGGCGATCAACCCGTCGAGATCCGGCTCGGCGGTGATGGCGGGCATGGCATCGGCGATGGTGTCGCCGGTGAAGTGCGCCATGGTCTTGACCACCTGCGCATAATGCGGGTGCAGCGCGCCCGACAGCACCGCGCGGCTGCGGCGGGTGACGCGGGTCGCCATCGCCACGGCTTCCCAGCACGCGGTCGAGCCATCATAGAGCGAGGCATTGGCGACTGCGCAGCCATAAAGCCGCGCAACCTGCGTCTGGAATTCAAACAGCATCTGCAAGGTGCCTTGCGCGATTTCCGGCTGGTATGGGGTGTAGGCGGTCAGAAACTCGCCGCGCTGAATGATTGTGTCGACGCTGGCGGGCACGTGGTGGCGGTAAGCCCCCGCACCGAGGAAGAACGGCACATCGCCCGCGACCAGATTCTTCGCTGCGAGCTTCTTCATCTGGCGTTCGACCGCCATCTCGCCCGCGTGCATCGGCAAGCCCTTGATCGGGCCATCAAGCCGCGCGACTTCGGGCACGTCGACGAACAGGTCGTCAACCGAGCCTGCGCCAATTTTCGCCAGCATCGCCTGCCGGTCGGTGTCAGTGAGGGGGAGGTAGCGCATGGGGAGAGGGTTTCCGTGGCTGGTGTGAGAGGTCAGGATGGGGTGGCGGCGCTCAAGGCAGCGAGATCAGCAAGCGTTCCGGCGAACCGCGCCGGACCGCTGTGCGAGGTGCGCAGCCACGGGGCGAGCCAGATGCGGAACCCCGCATCGCGCACGCGGCGGCAGAAGGCGTAATCATCGGACAGCAGATGCCCGGTGTCAGGATCGATCAGCGGCTGGAACAGCGCGGTGAGATGCTCGCCCGCAATCCCGCTGTCCCGGTCAAGCGCATCGGCGGCGTAGCGCAGTTCGGGATGGCGCGCGCACAGCGCCTCGATCACATCGCGGCGAACCACCATCAGCCCGGTGCCGACGCGGGTCAGTTCCAGCGGCTCGTCCAGCCGGAAGTTGGCACCCGGTTCGAGTGGATCGAGCGCGAAGACGCCCGAATAGCGCTCCAGCTCGCCCGGGTTACCCTGCCCCAGCCCTTTGGCCGCAGCGGCGGCGACCAAGCCCCAATTCACCCGCCGCTTCGGGCACGGCGCGCCCACCACCGCAAGGCGATCATCTCCCTGCATCCGGGCGACCAGATCCAGCAGCGCCTCAGGCTCGAACCCGATGTCACCATCGATGAACACCAGGTGCGTCGCATCCGATTGCAGGAAGGCGGCGGCGAGCACATTGCGCGCCCGGTCAATCGCGGCGTTGTTGCTGAGCCAGGCAAAGGCGCAGGCGACATTGGCCCGCTCCGCCGCGCCCGTCAGGCCCACCACGCTGCGCAGGTAATCAGCCTCGGCCCCGCTGTAGAGCGGGGTCGCGACCATCAACCGGCACACGCGCGTGATCGTGACGGGCGGAATGTTCGTCAAACGCCGCCCCTAACTCACAAGCAATTCGATGGCTTCGGGCTGGATGTCATCGCATCGATCCAGACAGCCGAACTTGTTGCCACTCGCGCCGCCCGGGCGATGCCACTGAGCATTGATGGTACCGCGCACGATGACTTGTGAGTGCTGCATCGTGGAGGCGAGTCGATCAAACGCGTCGTTCCCTCCGATCGATAGCCGCCGGTTCAGGGCGTCATTCCATTCGCGGCTGCTCGAGTCGCCCTCGTCCACAATCCGCGCATCGCGTTCACTTGGATAGAGACCACAATCATTGCCCCCACAATCGCCAAGCCAACCGATGACCGCTACGGCTTTCCCGTCCAAGGCACTCACCGGCGCGGAGATATCCCGCTTAACCTCGTCGACGTTGTACACGTCATCGGGCACCGAGGACGTGCAGCTGGCAAGGATCAAGCCAAGACAGGGAAGGGCCAAGCCGCGCAGCATCACAGTTCGGCCACGAATGCCTTGTAGCCATCTTCGTCCATCAGCGCGTCAAGCTCGCCTTCATCGGCGATGGTCATCTTGAAGAACCAGCCATCATCCTCGGGCGAGGAGTTGACCAGCGCCGGATCATCTTCCAGCGCGGGGTTCACTTCGGTGATCTCGCCGGTGATCGGGGCGTAAACGTCGGAGGCGGCCTTGACGCTTTCGACCACGGCGGCATCCTTGCCCTGTTCGATCAGCGCGCCGACCAGCGGCAGTTCCACGAACACGATGTCGCCCAATTGGCCTTGCGCATATTCGGTGATGCCGACGGTTGCGATGTCGTCTTCAACGTCGATCCATTCATGTTCATCGGTGTAGTAACGCGGCATGGTTCAGCTCCCTCTGAAGTAGCGGTGGGGGACAAAAGGTGTGGGCGAAACGGTGGCGGCGAGGCGACGCCCACGCACCTCGACTTCGAGCGCGGTGCCGATGGCGGCATGGGCGCTGGCGACATAGGCCATGGCGATGGGCGCGCCGAGCGTGGGTGAAAAGCCGCCGCTGGTGACGGTGCCGACATGAGCTTCACATGCAAACACTTCCGCGCCTTCGCGGGCGGGCAGGCGGCCATCGAGCTTGAGGCCAACCCACTTGCGCGCTGTGCCTTCGTTGATTTCGCGGATGATACGGTCTGCACCGGGAAAGCCGCCTTCCGTCCGGCGGCGCTTGTTGATGCCGAACACCAGTCCTGCCTCGATGGGCGAAGTTTCGGGCGACATGTCATGGCCGTAGAGCGGCAGCCCCGCTTCCAGCCGCAGCGAATCGCGCGCGCCGAGGCCGATGGGCCGCACCTCCGGCTCGGCGCAAAGCAGGTCGGCGATTTCGGCCGCGGCTTCGGCGGGGAGCGAGATTTCGAACCCGTCCTCGCCGGTATAGCCTGCGCGGGCAACGGTGACGTCGTGGCCCGCGATGGTGAACTGGCCAAAGCGCATAAAGGTCAGCGCGCTGAGCGGATATTCGCCGCCCGCATGGCGCGCCAGAGCGGCGGCCGCCTTTGGCCCCTGCAACGCCAGCAACGCACGATCATCCAAGTGATTGATCGTGATATCGTCGGGCAGCGCTTCCCGCAGCGTGCCCAGATCATCCCACTTGGTCGCGCCGTTCACCACCAGATAGAGCGCATCGGGCCAGCGCGAGACCATCAGGTCATCCAGCACGCCCCCATCCTCGTCCAGCAGCAGCGAATAGCGTTGCTGACCGAGTTTCAAGGTGGAGAGGTCAATCGGCAGCACGGCCTCAACCGCCGCGTCGAGATCAGGGCCGGACAGCAGCAGTTGCCCCATGTGCGACACATCGAACAGCCCCGCATTCACACGCGTCCACGTGTGCTCGGCGATGATACCGGCATTTGGGCCCTCATACTGGATCGGCATGTCATAGCCCGCGAACGGCACCATCCGTGCCCCGCGCGCGCGGTGCCAGGCGTCGAGCGGCAGCGCGTCCAATGGCAGGTCTTCGAGGTGTTCGTCGGTATCGTGATCGGTCACTTGGAAAACATCCCCGGCAGAATACGGCAGTAAGGCAGCGCACGCGGCGCTGCTTCATAACTGCCCCCTCTGTCGGGTGACCTGAGAGCTTCGGTGCAACCGCCAACGTGGCGCAGCACCTCCCCTTCGGTGGCCGCTTGCCCGAAGGCGAGAGGCGCTTTCCAGAGTGTCACGCAGCCGAGCGGTCCGGTGGCCTGAGAGTTTCCGGGGCGGTTGCTCCTTCGGCGCCTTTGCCCCCTTGCGAAGGGCATCGGGCTCTCCCGCTCGCCTGCCCACAACAGAATCGCTTCTGCTGCGGAAGACGCTGCTGCGATGCGCGAATTGCTGCATCGCGTCAATCGGACGTTTGGCCCTAGCGCCAGTTAAGCCACAGCAAATAGAGCGCCGAGAGCACGATCCACCCGCCATCGAGCGTCTTCAGCCGCTTGGCCCCCAGCCACAATGCGATGGGGCGCGCCAGAAACCCGCCCAGCGCCGCCGCTGGCCCGGCCAGCAAGACCACTTCCCACTGCACTGTTCCGGCCCCGATATGCCACACCACCCCGGCAATGCAGCTCACCGCCGAAATCACGCAGGCCGCCCCGGTGCACAGCAAGACCGGGTAGTGGCGGATGAACAGATAGAGCGCGACCAGCTCCCCCACGCCGACCGAGAATAGCGCGGTGATCATCCCGCCCGGAATCGCCAGCGCGACGAGCACGATGAGATCGATGCGCGCCAGCTTGACCCGCTCCGGCCGGGCCGCGTTGAAGGTCCATGTCGCCGCGATCAGCGCGGTGCCCAGCAGGATCGAGAAGCCCTTGTAGGCGAAAAGCACATCCTGCTGATCGAAGGCGGTTAGCCGCTGGGTCGCCAGCAACGCGGGCAGCGACAGCGCCAGCACCGCGCCCACCACTGTGGCGAAATCCTTGATCCGCACCTGCGCTTCCAATGGGCCGGGCGCGGGCTGGTGCAGCAGGCGATCGGTCCAGCGCAGGCTCCCCATGGTCATGCCGAAGCTCTGGATGCCCATCGACACCCCCACCACCATCAGCGGTGAAAGGTTCATGACGCCCAGTTCGCGCAGCGCGTTGAACACGGGGACGAACACAACGCCCCCGCCGGTACCCGAAGTGTTGGCGATGATTGCGCCGATCACCCCGACACCGGGCAGGAACCACAGTTTGGCCAGCAGCTCAGGATCGGCAGGCACCAGCACCCACAACGCGATGTAGGCAGCGAACAGCATGAGGCCGCCCACAAGAACAATGCGGCCGGGCGGCAGGGCGCTGCCGTAGGGGTGATCGGCGATGGCAGTCATGGCGCTAGCGCTGGTCCCCCGCCGCCATCTCCAGCGCCCGCGCCATCAGAGCCTTTTCGCGCGCCGTGAAGCCGCCAGTGTCCTCGCCGCCCGGCGGAGGCGGGACTTGCGTGAGGAAGTAGGCGAAGCCCCGGCCCGTGCCGAGGTCGAACCACAGGCCCGATTGCAGGCCATAGGCTTCGCCCGAATGGCCCACCCTTGCCTCGCCATCGCCGAACAGCTCGTCCCGGCAAGTTGCCGGCTTGGGCTGCTCCGCATTGGCCCATAGCGCCTCGGGCGAATCGATGATCTGCAGTTGCAGGCCATAGATGCAGAAGAATTCCTGACCGGGATGAAAACTCGTGTTCCACGCGCGGTCGAAGCCTTGCTTCGCACGATCCGAGAAAAATGCACGGTCTTCATCAAACGCCTGCCCGATCTTCGCGAGATCCATCATCCCGATCCGCACCCCGCCCTGGGGCGAGAAGATCGAGGCATTGGTGCCAGGGACATAGTTTTCGAGATCGCACGCCACACCCTCCGCCACTGAGATCGTGCAAGCGGGCGGCAGGTCAGACGGCGCATCGCGTGCGACCTCGCCGGTGTGGCGGTAGAGCGTGATGGCCCGCGCTTGCATGTCGGCATCGCAACCGATCCAGTTGAAGCAGGCCTTCACTCCCAGGGGCGCAAATACCAATCGCTCGACGAGGCGATCATAACGCTCGCCCGAAGCCGCTTCGAGCACGGTAGCGACGATCGGCGAACCAAGGTTGGCATATTCAAACGCAGCCTCGCCCGGCGGGCCAACCTCGCGCCACGCCGCCGAATCGGCGAGTTTCGCCCGCAGGCTCTCGCCCAGCGGGATGTTGTAGCCCGCATTGTCGGAGAGTCCGGCGCGGTGCGACAGCAGGTGCGCCAGCGTGACGGGCGCGTCTGCATGATGCGGCGAGCGCAACTTCCACCCGAGATAATCCGAAACGTCGCGGTCAAGATCGACCTTGCCCTCGTCCACCAGCCGCAAGGCGGCGAGCGCCATGATCAGCTTGGAAATGCTGGCGATCCGCACCGGATCATTGGCTTCGAGCGCGCGCCCGCTTTCCTTGTTCGCCAGCCCCTCGACGATCAGCGGCGTAATGCTCTCGCGATCAAACGCCACCACAACCGTCGCAGGCGGCGGGGCGGTGTCCTGCGCGGCGGCAGGAGCTGCAATGATCGCCAGGACGGCGAGAAGGTGTCGGATCATGCGGCGCAGAATGTCGCAATCCGTGCCCGCGCACAAGCGGCAGGCAGCAGGCACGTCGCTCCCGCGCGCGGCAGCGTGAATCAGTGCATGGCCAGCTTGCGCTGTCCGACCAGCGCCAAGGCCGTCACACTGCGCACGGTCAAATGCGCCATATCGCTGGCCACCGAAGGGATCTCTTCGGCTTTCCTGCGCGAACTTTCGTCATTGCACGCTACGATCAAGTAGAGCTCGCGGCGGTTGCGCGACACAAACGCCATCAGGACTTTGCCGCGGTCCGCCCACTCGCGCAGCGCCCTGCCCTCCGCCCGCTCGAGGAACTGCAAGGCTTCATCATCGGCTGAATTGTCGAGGTGGACGGTCACGAGCGAGATCGGGCCACTCTGCTCCAGCGCATCATCGTCGAGCGAAAACCAGGCACTGTCGGTGCCGTCCATATAATCTGTCATTGTCATTATCCGTAAAGCCCTGTCGAAAGGGCTATTCGCGCAGAGCGCGCGCGGGGTTACGGAATCTTGCGCAGTTTTTTCAATCGAGATTTGGCCGCAGCCAGCGTTCAGCCGTTGCCAGATCGACGTTGCGCCTTGCAGCATATTCCGCGACCTGATCAGGCCCCACGCGCGCGACACCGAAATAGGCCGCTTCGGGGTGGCCAAAATAGAAGCCGCTCACCGCCGCCGTCGGCCACATCGCGAAGCTTTCGGTCAGGGTCAGGCCGGTGGTGTTGGGCGCATCGAGAAGATCGAACAGGATCGGCTTGAGGCTGTGATCGGGGCAGGCCGGATAGCCCGGCGCGGGGCGGATGCCGCGATACTCTTCCTTGATCAGCGCCTCTGAGGTCAGCTGCTCGCCGGGAGCATAGGCCCACAGCGTGGTGCGCACGTGCTGGTGCAGCGCCTCAGCAAAGGCTTCGGCGAAGCGATCGGCGAGCGCCTTCAGCAAGATGTCCGAATAATCGTCCTTGTCCGCCTGGAACCGTGCCGAGTGGGAGTCGATCCCGTGGATGCCGACCGCAAAGCCGCCGATCCAGTCGCCGCTCGGGTCGATAAAATCGGCAAGGCACATATTGGGCCGCTCGCGCGATTTCTTCACCTGCTGGCGCAGCATTGGGAGGCGGATGGACTCCCCCTCCCCTTCAGGGGAGGGGGTCGGGGGGAGGGGGCTATCATTCGGAGATCTGCCTTCGACAGCCCCCACACCCTCCGCGCCTGCGGCGCTCCTCCCTCTCCCCTGAAGGGGAGAGGGCTGTTTGAGCACGATGTCATCCCCATCGCGCCCGCACGGCCACAGCCCCGCAGCGCCGCGCGCGGTCAGCCACTTTTCGGCGATGATCTGGTCGAGCATCGCATTGGCATCGGCGAACAATTGCGTCGCGGTTTCGCCGACCACTTCGTCGGTCAGGATCGCGGGGTAATTGCCGTGGAGTTCCCAGGCGCGGAAGAACGGGGTCCAGTCGATGAAGCCGCGCAGGTGTTCGAGGCTCCAGTCGGGGAAGACATGCAGTCCCGGCTGCGCAGGTGCGGCAGGCTTTTCGGCGAAGTCGGCGGGGAAGGCATTGGCGCGCGCCTCTTCCAGCGAAAGCAGCGCGCTCACCGTCCGGCCTGCGCGGGCATCGCGCACGCCGATATATTCGTCCTCGACTTCGGCGACATAACCGTCGCGCTGGGTGTCGGACAGCAGCTTGGACGCCACCCCGACCGCACGGCTCGCGTCGAGCACGTGGATCACCGGGCCTTCGTAAGCCGGGTCGATCTTCAGCGCTGTGTGCACCTTCGACGTGGTCGCCCCGCCGATCAGCAGTGGCATGGTGAACCCTGCGCGCTGCATTTCCTCGGCGACGGTCACCATCTCATCGAGGCTCGGCGTAATCAGCCCCGACAGCCCGATCATGTCGGCCTTGTTGTCGTTTGCCGAAGCGAGGATCGTCGGCCAGGGCACCATCACGCCCAAATCGATCACGTCATAGCCATTGCACTGCAACACCACGCCGACGATGTTCTTGCCGATGTCGTGCACATCGCCCTTCACCGTCGCCATGATGATCTTGCCCTTGGCCTTTCGTTCCTCCTCGGGAAGCAAGTCCTTCTCGGCCTCGATATAGGGGATGAGGTGGGCGACCGCCTTCTTCATCACGCGCGCGGATTTGACCACCTGCGGCAGAAACATCTTGCCAGAACCGAACAGGTCGCCGACCACGTTCATGCCGTCCATCAGCGGGCCTTCGATCACTTCGATGGGCCGCCCGCCCCGGTCGGCGATGGCGGCGCGCATGATCTCGGTATCGTCGACGATATGCGCATCGATCCCCTTGACCAGCGCGTGTTCGAGCCGCTTTTCGACCGCCCAGCCGCGCCATTCCTCGGCGGCCTTCTCATCGGCGACGCTCTTGCCCTTGTAGCTTTCGGCGAGCGTGATGAGGCGTTCGGTGGCGTCAGGGTCGCGGTTGAGGATCACGTCCTCGCAGGCCTCGCGCAGCGCCGGGTCGATCTGGTCGTAAACGTCCAATTGTCCGGCGTTGACGATCGCCATGTCGAGCCCGGCGGGGATCGCGTGATAGAGGAACACCGAATGCATCGCGCGGCGCACGGTTTCATTGCCGCGGAAGCTGAAGCTGAGGTTCGAAAGCCCGCCCGAATAATGCGCATGGGGGCACAAAACGCGCAGTTCCTGCACCGCCTCGATAAAGTCGACGCCGTAGTTGTTGTGTTCTTCAATCCCCGTCGCCACCGCGAAGATATTGGGATCGAAGATGATGTCCTCGGGCGGGAAACCCTCAGCCACCAGCAGATCATAGGCGCGTTTGCAGATCTCGATCTTGCGCGCCTTGGTGTCGGCCTGCCCGACCGTATCGAACGCCATCACCACCACCGCCGCACCGTAATCCATGCAGATGCGCGCGTGTTCGAGGAAGGCTTCCTCGCCCTCCTTCATGCTGATCGAATTGACGATCGGCTTGCCGCTGACGCATTTCAGCCCGGCCTCGATCACATGGAATTTCGAGCTGTCGATCATCACCGGCACGCGCGCGATGTCAGGCTCGGCCGCGATCAGTTTGAGGAACGTCGTCATGGCGTGGACCGCATCGAGCAGCCCTTCGTCCATGTTGACGTCAATCACCTGCGCGCCGTTTTCGACCTGCTGGCGCGCGACTTCGACCGCGGCGGGATAATCGCCCGCCATGATCAGCTTCTTGAACGCGGCTGAGCCGGTGACGTTGGTGCGCTCACCGATGTTGATGAAACGTGCGGAGGAGGATTGGGTCATTTTCTTCTCTCAAGCCCCTTCCCTTCAGGGGAGGGGTTGGGGTGGGGGCTGTGAATTGGGCGGGGCGCTATCGGGATAGCCCCCACCCCCGGCCCCTCCCCTGAAGGGGAGGGGAGATGAGGTTACGCAGCAATAAACGCCTCAAGCCCCGCCAGCCGCATCTGCGGCTCCGGCTGCGGCACCTTGCGCGGTTCGGACTTTGCGACCGCCTTGGCAATCGCGGCGATGTGCGCCGGCGACGACCCGCAGCACCCGCCAAGAATATTGACCTGACCGTGATCCGCCCAGTCCTTCACCAGCCCCGCCGTTGTATCCGGCAGCTCGTCATACTCGCCCAGTTCATTGGGCAGACCCGCATTGGGATAGATCATCAGCAGCGTATCGGCGATCTGCGAGAGCACCTTCACATGCGGGCGCAATTGCTCCGCGCCAAAACTGCAATTGAGGCCGATGGTGACCGGCTTGGCATGGCGCACCGCGTACCAGAACGCCTCGACCGTGTGGCCCGAAAGGTTGCGGCCCGACAGGTCGGTGAGCGTCATCGAGATCATCAGCGGAATGTCGCGGCCCAAGGCGCGCTCCAATTGCTTGACCGCCATGATCCCGGCCTTGGCGTTGAGCGTGTCGAACACGGTCTCGATCAGGATGAAATCCACCCCGCCCTCGACCAGCGCGGCGGCCTGTTCCTTGTAGACCGCGACCAGCTCGTCGAAGTCGATCTCGCGAAAACCCGGGTCTTCGACATCGGGGCTCAATGACAGGGTCTTGTTGGTCGGCCCGATCGCGCCAGCGACAAAGCGCGGGCGGCCATCCTTGGCCTCGTATTCATCGGCCAGCGCGCGGGCGATCCGGCCTGAGGCGATGTTGATATCGGCGACCAGCCCTTCGGCGGCATAGTCCGCCTGACTGATGCGGTTGGCCGAGAAGGTGTTGGTGCTGACCACATCCGATCCGGCATCCAGATAGGCGCGGGTGATGTCGCCGATCACGTCCGGGCGGGTCAGCGCGAGGATATCGTTATTGCCCTTCTGATCGGCGGGCAGGCCCAGATCGCCTGCATAATCCGCCTCGGTCAGCTTGCGGTTCTGGATCTGCGTCCCGAACGCGCCGTCAAAGATCAGCACGCGGCTTTTGGCGGCTTCGAGCAGTTGTTCACGGGCGCTCATATAGCCCCCTCCTCTTCAGAGGAGGGGGTTGGGGGTGGTGGCGAGTGGCGCTGGCACCACCCCGCTGCGACTAGGCGGCAAGCCGCCAAGTCTCGCTCCCCTCCTCTGAAGAGGAGGGGGAAAGGGCTACCGGCGCTCATGCAATATCTCCGACAGGCCGCTTCCCGAGCATGTGGCAGATCGCATAGGCGAGCTCGGGGCGATTGAGGGTGTAGAAGTGGAAATCGCGCACCCCGCCCGCATAAAGGCGGCGGCACAGCTCGGCAGCGACCGTGGCGGCGACCAGATGGCGCGCGGCGGGCTTTTCATCAAGGCCTTCGAACAGCCCGTCCATCCACGCCGGGATCGAAGCCCCGCAAGCGGCGGCAAACTTGCGCGCCTGTGCGACATTGGTGACGGGGAGAATGCCGGGCAGGATCGGCGCGTCGATCCCGCTCGCCGCGCAGGCGTCGCGGAAGCGAAAGAACGCCTCGGGCGAGAAGAAGAACTGGCTGATCGCGCGGGTCGCCCCGGCATCCAGCTTGCGCTTCAGATTGTCGATATCGTCCTGCGGGCTCAGCGCGTCAGGATGCGTTTCGGGATAGGCGGCAACCGAGATGTCGAAATCGGCGATCTCCTTCAGCCCCGTTACCAGTTCGGCAGCGCTGGCGAAGCCTTCAGGGTGCGGGGTGAAGGGCGCGCCGGGTTCGCCCGCATCGCCGCGCAGCGCGACAATGTGGCGCACGCCCGCTTCCCAATATTGCTCGGCCACTTCGCGGATTTCCGCCTTCGAAGCCGCGACGCAGGTGAGGTGTGCGGCGGCGGGCAGACCCGCCTCGGCGATGATCCGCGCGACCGTGGCATGGGTGCGCTCGCGCGTCGATCCGCCCGCGCCGTAAGTGACCGAGACGAAGCTTGGGGACAGCGGCTTCAGCTGCGTCACCGCGTCCCACAGCTGCTCTTCCATCTTCTCGCTCTTGGGCGGGAAGAATTCAAAGCTCACCGCAACATCGCCCGGCAGGCCGGAAAACAGCGGCGTGTCGGTAGCGGTGCGGAATTCGTGGAGTTGGTTCAGGGTCGGGGTCATCGGGCGGTTTCCAGGGCGGGGATTCTGGCGGGGGAGACGGCAGCAGCGCGGCGTTTGCCGATCCAGATCTTCACGACCAATTCGCTGCCTTCCAGCGCAAGCGGCGCGCTGACGGCAAAGCCGGCGGCGCGCAGCAAATCGGCCATCTGGCGGTCGGTAAAGCCCAACCGGGCGTGCTGATGGCGGGTGCGCAATTCTTCGTGATCATGCGCGGCGAAATCGACAATCGCGATCCGACCGCCGCCGCGCAGCACGCGCGCGGCCTCGGCCAGCGCCGGGGCGGGATCGGGGGCAAAGTGCAGCACCTGATGCAGCAGCACCGTATCGAAACTGGCATCGGGCAGCGGCAATTCGGCAAAATCGCCCTGCACCAGCTCGATCCGGGCGGTGGGCAGGTGCTGCAACTTTGCCCGGGCGACGCGCAGCATTTCCAGGTTCTTGTCGAGCGCGACCACGCGTTCAGCCGCCGCAGCGAAGATCTCCGCCATCCGCCCGGTCCCAGTGCCGATATCCAGGACCGCGCCGAGCGGCGCATCGCCCAAAGCCTCGGCAAGGCGGCGCTCAACCTCGGCATCGGGGCTGTGGAGCGCGCGCAGATCATCCCATTCGCTGGCGTGGCGCGCAAAATAGTGTTCCGCCGCCGCCTCGCGCGCGTTGCGGATGGCGGCGAGTTTGCGCCGGTCAGCTTCGCACAGCGCAGCAAAGGCAGGCTCGGCCGCTTCGGCGATGGCGAGCAGGCGCTGGGTCGCCTCGATCACCGGGGTGGCGGTTTCGTCGGCATCAGCCTGACGCAGGAACACCCAGCTGCCTTCGCGCCGCCGCTCGGCCAATCCCGCATCGCACAGGATGCCGACATGGCGCGAGACGCGCGGCTGGCTTTGACCCAGCACCTGCGCCAACTCGCCCACCGCCAGCTCCATCGTCCCCAGCAAGCGCGCAATGCGCAGCCTGGTCGGATCGCCCAGCGCCTTGAAGATGTCCTCGATTACCATGCAGGAGAGCATATAAAGATATTTTTATATGTGTAAATCACCCTCGGCGGGGATCGGTGCCGAAAATGGCTCTGATAGGATCGGAATCAGCCGATCGGGAGCGGCGCGGCTCCGGCGCTTGGCTGGAACTGATCGACGCGGGCGGGCAAATCGGCCCGGACATTATACTGCGCCACCGCAGCCTCAATCGCATCGGCCGCGTCGCTTGCCGTCACCGCCACCAGACAGCCGCCGAACCCCGCCCCGGTCAGCCGGACGCCGCCAGCATTGCCGAGCGCGGTGCCCACCAGCGCCGCCAGCTCATCAATCGGCGGCAGCGACACCGCAAAATCTTGCGCCAGCGATAGGTGTGCAGCGCGCATCACCTCTGCCAATGCTGCCGTATCGCGCGTGGCCAGCGCGACCGCCAGCGGCTCGACCCGCGCCAGTTCCGAAACCACATGCCGCGCTCGGGCAAACAGGACCGGGTCCAGCCCGGCGCGGTGCTGTTCGAGCGCCTCGGGCGTCAGATCACGCAGTGCCTTCACCCCGTAATGCGACGCCGCCGCTTCACATTCCGCGCGCCGCTGGTTGAAGGCGCTGGTGGTGAGATCACGGCGCAGCCCGGTGTCGATCACGCTGATCGCCAGATCGGGGTGGATCGGGATCGGCATGTGTTCAAGGCTGCGGCAATCGATCAGCAGGGCGTTCCCCGCCACGCTGGCGGCCGACGCCATCTGGTCCATGATCCCGCAGGCACAGCCGACAAAATCATTCTCAGCGAGCTGCGCCACCTTGGCGAGCATTTCTGGCGGCAGATTGAGGCCCGCGTGTTCAGAACAGGCCAAGGCCACCGCCACGCCAAAGGCCGCGGATGACGAGAGCCCCGCGCCCATCGGCACATCGCCCGCGATCGCGATCCGCATCGGTTTGATCTTGTGGCCATAGCGCCCCAGCGCCTGCACCACGCCGCGCACATGGTTCTGCCAGTTGTTCTCGCCGCGCAGCACCGGGCCGATCAGATCGAACTTGTCGCGCGCGCTGGCCATTTCGCCCATGTCGAGCGCGACCGCTTCAAACACCGGGAAGCGCGCTTCATCATCGGGCGGGCCCAGTGCCACGATCGTCTCGCGGTCGATGGCGCAGGGCAGGACGAAGCCATCATTGTAATCGACATGCTCGCCGATCAGATTGACCCGGCCCGGTGCGGCAAAGAAGCGCGTCGGTTCCGCGCCATAGGCCAGCCGGAAGCCTTGGCGGGCGCGGGCGATCAAACGGGCGCGGCGATCCATCATGTTTCCCCTTCACGCGACCGGTAATGCACCAACGGGCAGGCATCGCGCAACATGGCAGCCGCGCGTTCGGGGGTGAGATCGCGCTGCGGCTCTGCCAGCATCTCGTAACCGACCATGAACTTGCGCACCGAGGCGGAGCGCAGCAGCGGCGGATAGAAATGGGCGTGGAGCTGCCAATGGTCGATGTCTGGCATGCCAAAGGGTGCCTGATGCCAGCCCATCGAATAGGGAAAGCTGGTCTGGAACAGGTTGTCGTAGCGGGTGGTCAGCGCCTTCAGCATCGCCGCCAGACTATCCCGCTGCGCATCCGTCAGCTGCGGCATCCGCTGGACAGCAAAGCGCGGCAGCAGCAGCGTTTCAAACGGCCATGCTGCCCAGAAGGGGACGATAGCGAGCCAATCATCGTTGATTTCAACCACACGTTCGCCCGTGGCCACCTCCCGCTCCGCGACATCGAGGAGGAGCGACCCCTCGTGCCATTCGCGATGGTCGCGCAGGTGTTGATCCTCGCGCGCCACCTCGATCCCCCAGTGCCCCGTCGCCCACACCTGCCCGTGGGGGTGCGGGTTGGAGCACCCCATCATCGCGCCCTTGTTCTCGAAAATCTGGACGTTGCCGAAGCGCGCACCAAGCTCCTCGGTCTGGGCCGCCCACATGTCGATGACTTCGCGGATGCTCGCCAGCGGCAGTTCGGGCAGGCTCCTGGAATGATCGGGCGAAAAGCAGATCACCCGGCACAGGCCAGCCGACGCCACGGCGCGCAGCAGCGGATCGTGATTGATCTCGGCCAGCTGGTCTTCGGCGAGCGCCGGGAAATCATTGTCGAACACATAGACCCCGTCATAAGCGGGGTTCGCCTCGCCCCCCACGCGCGCATTGCCGGGGCACAGATAGCAGGCGGGATCATAGGCGGGCGGCGGCGGATCGGGCTCGCTCACCTCGCCCTGCCACGGCCGCCCCATCCGCTGCGGGGAGACCTGCACCCAGCCGCCACTGAGTGGGTTGTAGCGGCGGTGCGGCTTGCCGAAATCCACCGCCATCAACCCGCCCCTGTCCCCGACCCCGCAAAGGCAGATCGCGGCGCAAATTCTGCCCGCTTGCCCAGCACCAGCCGATTATAGGCCAGCGCCGCTGCCACGCTCGTCACCAGAGTCACCACCATGAAGTGGATGTAATGCAGCGTGATGATCCCGGCAGGCGCCAGCGTGAAGGTGAACAGTCCATACAGCGCCACGCCCCACACCACCCCGGCAATCGCCGCCTGGGCGCCAACATTGCGGAACAATAGCCCTGCGATAAAGGCGCTGAGGATCGGCATCGACAGCAGCCCGTTCAACTGCTGGAGCAGGTTGATGATGCTGGTCGCCGATTGATACATCGGCACCAGCATCACTGCCACCACCGTCAGCAACACTGAAACCCCGGCGGCGAGCTTCCAGTGATCCTTCACCTCGCCCACGAATTGTTCGTGAAAATCGACCGCATAGAGCGCGACCGAGGAATTGAGCACCGCGCTGAAGGTGGTGATAACGGCGGCGGCAACCATCGCCGCAAAGGCTCCCGATAACCACGGCGGAAGGATCTCTGCCACCAGCATCCCATAGGCCTTGTCACCCACCACCCCGAACAGTTTGAAGGCGACGATGCCGGGGATCACCACAATCGGCGGCACAATCAGGATGCGGATGATCGCGGCGACCATCACGCCCTTCTGCGCCTCACGCACGCTGGGAGCGGCCATCGCCTTTTGCGTGAGGTTCTGGTTGGTTGACCAGTAGAAGATCTGAATGAAGATCATGCCGGTCAGCAGTGTCTGCCACGGGATCGGGCTATCACCGCCGCCGATCATCGTGATCCGCTCCACCGGAACGCCCGTGACAATATCCCAGTCCACCGCGGCCAGCCCCAATACCACGATCAGCATCGCCAGCCCGAGAATGCCAAAGCCCGACCACGTGTCCATCACCGCAACCGCGCGCAGTCCGCCAAAGATGGTATAGGCCGCCGAAATCACCGCAAGGATCACCGCGAAAACCAGCAGCGGAACGCCTTCGCCAAACAGCGCCTGCATGAACAGACTGCCCGAATATAGCGCCGCTGGCAGGTAAATCAGCACATTGCCCAGCAGGAACAGCCCGGCGATCAGCGTGCGGATGCTGCGCCCGCCATAGCGCTGTTCCAGAAGCTCGGTCACGGTCGTGCACTTGTTGCGGTAGTAAATCGGCACAAACACATAGGCGAGGATCATCAGCCCGAAGAACCCGGCGATCTCCCACCAGGCGAGCAGCAGCATCTGGTTGCCATTCATCCCGACCAGCTGATCGGTCGAGAGGTTGGTCAGCGTGATCGAGCCTGCGACAAACAGCCAAGACAGCTTTCCGCCCGCCAGATAGACATCCTTGCGCGATCCATCATGCCGTTCGCGGCGGATCGTCAGCCATGTGACCAGACCCACCAGCGCGGTGAGGCCAATGCACACCGCGATCTGGATCACACTGCCAGTTGCCATGGCATCGAACATTGCGCGCTTTCCCCTCTCGTTGGCTGCGGTTACAGCGCATTGCCGGGTGGCGGGCAAGCCTTGCGGCGCTGTTCATCACCGGGCGCGGATGGGAGAGACGGGTTGGAGCATGTGCGGCTCGATAGCGATGGGCTGACGCTGGTGTTCGCGCTGGAAGCGGACGGCGCAAAGCATGGGGCGGCGGACTGCATCTATCTGGGTGCGCGCTTGCCTGAGGGCGAAGACCTCGCAGCGCTCGCCCAAGCCTCGGCGCGGGGGCGTCACGAAAACCAGCCCGATGTGCCGCCGGTGCCGGGCCTTTGGCCGCAACAGGGCGATGGCTGGCAAGGCACCCCCGCCATCCGCATCCGTCGCCTGACAGGCGAGGCCATCGCCGCCGATGTCCGGCTGACGTCTTGGGAGCATGAAGGCAGCGAGCTCACCTGTCGCTTTGCCGATGCGCGTGCGGGGCTTCACATGTCCACCCATTGGGCGGTGGAGGATGGCGGCGCGATTATCTGCCAAAGCGAGGGCTGGAACGAGAGCGGCGAAGCCATCGTCCTCGAACACCTCGCCTCGCTCAACCTGCCCATCCCCAGGCGCTTCAGCGAATTCACCGCCTTCAGCGGGCGCTGGGCGGGCGAGATGCAGGAGACCCGCCAGGCTATCGACCCAAACGGCTTTACGCGGCGATCGGCCGGGGGCAAGCCGGGTTTCGGCGGAGGCAACTGGCTGCTGCTCCATTCGGGTGACGAAGTGCTGGGCGCACACCTCGTGTGGAGCGGCGATCACGATGTGCGGATCACCTGTGACACTGCCGGGTCGGCGGATGGGCGCGCGATGCTCCAGATGGGGGCGGCGCTGACTGATGGCGGCGCAATCATCGCGCCCGGCGGAGCGTTCGGCGGGCAGCCGGTCGTGCTCGCGCTGGGACCGGATCGCTCGGCGCTGGCAGAGGTGTTCCACCGCCATATCCGAGAGCAGGTCTTGCCCGCCCGCGCCGATTGGGGCCCGCGCAAGGTCCACCTCAATTCGTGGGAGGCGCTGGGGTTCAATCTCACCGAACCCGCGCTGATCGCGCTGGCCGAGGATGCGGCGTCGCTAGGGGTCGAGCGGTTCGTGCTGGATGATGGCTGGTTCGGGAGGCGGCGGGATGACACAAGCAGCCTCGGCGATTGGTTGGTCTCGCCCGATGTTTTCCCGCAGGGACTCGCCCCGTTGATCGATCACGTCCACGCGCTGGGTATGGATTTCGGCCTGTGGGTGGAGCCCGAAATGGTCTCGCCCGACAGCGACCTTTACCGCACGCATCCGGATTGGTGCCTGCATCTTGAGGGCCGCGATAGGCCGACGATGCGTGGCCAGCTGGCGCTCGATCTGGCGCGGCCAGAGGTAGTCGATCACCTGTTTGCCGCGCTTGATGCGCTGCTGCGCGAATACCGGATCGCCTATCTCAAATGGGATCACAACCGCGACCTCTTCCCCTCGGCGGCGGGGCAGACGGAGGGCTTCTATGCGCTGCTCGACCGCCTGCGCGCCGCGCATCCCCATGTCGAGATCGAAAGCTGTTCGAGCGGCGGAGGGCGGATTGACTATGGCGTGCTCGCCCGCACCCACCGCGTCTGGCCGAGCGACAACAACGACGCGATTGAACGCCTGCGGATCATCCCGGCATGGAGCCAGTTCCTGCCGCTGGAAGTGCTGGGCAGCCATGTCGGCCCTTCGCCCAATCCGATCACCGGGCGGCGCCTGACCATGGACTTCCGCGCCAAGGTGGCGCTGTTCGGGCATATGGGAGTGGAGGCCGATCCCGCGCAGATGAGCGAGGACGAACGCGCAACGCTCACCGCGCATATCGCGCTCTACAAGGCGTGGCGCGAAGTGCTGCATCAAGGCGCGCTGTGGCGGCTGTCGCATCCCGATCCTTCGGTGACGGGGATGATGGTGACCCACGGCGACAAGGCGCTGGCGCTGGTCGCTCAGACGGCCTTTTCGCCAGTGTTTGACGCTGCGCCCGTGCGCCTTGCCGGGTTGGAGCCGCAGGCGCGCTACCGTGTCACTTTGCCCGAGCCGTGGCCGCCCAAGGTTCGCCACTACCTTGCCAACCCCGAAGGCTGGCGCACCGGCCTTATCTTGTCAGGCGCGGCGCTGATGACGCAGGGCCTTGCGCTGCCCCTCACCCACCCCGAAACCGCGTGGCTGATCGCGCTGGAGAGATTGCCGCAATGAAACTCGGCTGCTGCTACTATCCCGAACATTGGCCCGAAAGCGTCTGGGCCGAAGACGCGGCGCGCATGGCGGCGATGGGCCTGAGCCTTGTTCGCATCGGCGAATTCGCGTGGAGCCGGATCGAGCCACAGCCGGGCCATTATGACTGGGGCTGGCTCGACCGGGCGATCGAAACCCTGCACGCGGCAGGCCTCAAGGTGATCCTCGGCACCCCCTCCGCCACCCCGCCCAAGTGGCTGGTCGACCAGATGCCCGACATGGTCGCCATCGACGAACAGGGCCGCCCACGCGGGTTCGGTTCGCGGCGGCACTATTGCTTCAGCCACGAAGGCTACCGCGCGGAATGCGCGCGGATCGTTACCGCCTTGGCGCAGCGATACGGCGCACACCCCGCAGTAGTGATGTGGCAGACCGACAATGAATATGGCTGCCACGACACTGTGCTGAGTTTCTCCGACGCCGCCGCCGCATCGTTCCGCGGCTGGCTGGCAGCGCGTTACGGCACGGTGGATGCGCTCAACACGGCCTGGGGCAATGTGTTCTGGAGCATGGAATATCGCGGCTTCACCGAAGTCGATCCGCCGCATCTGACCGTCACCGAAGCCAACCCTGCGCATTGGCTCGATTATCGCCGCTTCGCGTCGGATCAGGTGGTGGGCTTCAACCGCGAGCAGGTCGATATCCTGCGCGCGCTGTCGCCGGGCAAGGATATTACCCATAATTTCATGGGCTTCTTCACTGAGTTCGATCATCACGATGTCGGCCGCGATATTGATGTGGCGACGTGGGATTCCTATCCGCTGGGGTTCCTCGAACAGTTCTGGTTCTCCGCCGACGAGAAGCGCGCCTATATGCGGCAGGGTCACCCCGATATCGCCGCTTTCCACCACGACCTCTATCGCGGCTGCTCGAATGGGCGCTGGGGGGTGATGGAGCAGCAGCCCGGCCCGGTGAACTGGGCGCGCTTCAATCCTGCACCGCTACCGGGGATGGTGGCGCTGTGGACGCTCGAGGCCGCTGCCCACGGGGCCGAGTTCACGAGCTATTTCCGCTGGCGGCAGGCACCCTTTGCTCAGGAGCAGATGCACGCAGGGCTCTTGCGGCCCGACAGCACCGAAGCCGAGGCGGCGGACGAAGTGCGCGAAGCCGCTGCGATCCTCACGGAGATTGGCCCGCAGACGACTGCGCAGGCCCCGGTCGCGCTGGTGTTTTCCTACGAGGCCGCATGGGTGATCGGCATTCAACCGCAGGGGCAGAGCTTCCGCTATCTGGAACTGGTGTTCGAATGCTATTCGGCGCTGCGGGCGCGGGGTTTGGATGTCGATATCGTGTCGCCCGAGGCTGACCTTGAGGGATACCAGATAGTGCTGGTGCCGACGCTCCCTATCGTGCCGGAAGGGTTCGCCGAGAAGCTGGCGGCGCTGGAATGTCCAGTGCTGCTGGGCCCCCGATCAGGCAGCAAGACGACCAGCTTCTGTATCCCCGAAGGGCTGGCTCCGGGCGATTTGCGTGCTGTGATCCCGCTCACAGTTACCCGCGTTGAAAGCCTGCGCGACGGCATTGCCGAAGCGGCAGAAGGCTTCACTGTCACGCGCTGGCGCGAGGATGTGACGAGTGACCTCGCTCCAGACCTGAAAGACGGCGCAGGGCGCGGCGTGGTCTACGCCAACGGCAACATCCTTTACTGCGCGATCTGGCCCGACGCCGCGCTGCTGCAGCTGATGGTGGAGCGCGTGGCCGGGGAGGCAGGCGTCGCCCTGCTCGATCTGCCCGAAGGCATCCGCGTGCGGCGCACGACGAGCCACATGTTCACCTTCAATTACGCCGCCGAACCGATGTGGGTGCCGCACATCGGTGAAATGCTCGAACCGACGGGCTGGCATATCGCCCCGCTTTAACCACCCCGTTCGCCCTGAGCTTGTCGAAGGGCCGTTTTTTCTTTGAGCCGCACAGAAAGAAAGACGGTGCTTCGACAAGCTCAGCACGAACGGCAACGGGCCTGGTTAACTCTACCCCTCCGCCAGCAGCCGAACATAATGCTCGCGCAAGGTCTGGCTGCCATATTCAGGCGTAAGGTCGGCGGAATATTCACCCGTCACCGGATCGAGCACCAGCATGCTCTCGGTCGCATAATAGCGGGCGATGCGGGCATATTCGGCCTTCTCTGCGAACCAGCCCGATACCCCCGCACCAAGACCGAGCACCTTTTCGGCATAGGTGGACAGTTTGGGCGAGACGGATTTGAAGCGCGGCTCCATCCCCGCCAATTCGAACAGCATTTCGCCCTGTTCGCGCAACGAGATCGCCGGGCCGGGGCCGCCGATGGGGAGGATGCGGCCCAACGCATCGGGGTTGTCGATACATCCGGCGATGAACCGCGCCAGATCGCCATCGCTGATCGGCTTGCAGCGGGTGAGGTTGCCGTCGCCGAAGATCAGGAAGGGCTTGCCCGCCTTGACCCGCTTCACCTGACCCGAGAGCGATTTGAAGAAGGCGGTCGGACGGATGACGGTGTAGCCGATGCCGCTCGCGATCAGCTCTGCCTCAAAGGCGAGCTTGGCGTGCTGAAAGGCGAGCAGAGGCTTCTGCACGCAGATCGCCGAAAGCAGGATGAACTGCCGCGCGCCCGCCGCCTGCGCCGCTGCCAGCAGCGCGGCATTGGCGGTGTAGTCCACCGCACGCGCATCCTTGGGCGCGCCCGAGCGCGAGGCGATGCAGGAGATCACCACCTCGGGCTGCACCTCGGCCATGGTCTGCGCCAACGCCCGCGCATCGGCCAGCGCCGCGCGGGTTGCGACATGCACCGCTTCGCCCTCCGCCGCCAGCCGCTCAGCCACCGCGCGGCCAATCGTCCCGCTTGCGCCTGCAAGGAGGATACGGCGCGGGCTGGTGGAGGCTGGTGTCATGCCCCCACCCTAGCCTGCACAGGGTTGAGGCAAAAGTAGGAGTTGCCGCCGCCCCCCGTCTGGGCCAGCACCTGTGGCAACAAGCGGCGGGAGGACAGCGCGATGCAGGCCGAATATGATCTGGTGATCCGGGGCGGCACGATTGCCGATGGCACGGGCGGCGATCTGTTGGGCGGCGATGTCGCCATTAGCGCCGGGCGGATTGCCGCCATCGGTCAGGTAAGCGGACGCGGCGCGGAGGAGATTGACGCCAAGGGCAAGATCGTCACCCCCGGCTTCATCGACGTTCACACGCACTATGATGGCCAATGCATCTGGGCAGAGGAACTCTCGCCCTCCTCCTCGCATGGAGTGACGACGGCGGTGATGGGCAATTGCGGGGTCGGCTTTGCGCCCTGCCGCAAGAGCGATCACGACATGCTCATCAACGTGATGGAGGGGGTGGAGGACATCCCCGGCGTGGTGATGACCGAGGGGCTGGATTGGGACTGGGAGACCTTCCCCGAATATCTCGACAAAGTCGCCGCCGGAAAGCGCGACATTGATATCGCCGCCTACCTGCCGCACTCGCCGCTCAGGGTTTACGCCATGGGAGAGCGCGGGGCCGCGCGCGAGGTTGCTTCGGAGGATGATCTTGCGCTCATGCGCCGCCTCACCGCCGAAGCGATGCGCGCGGGCGCAATCGGCTTTGCGACCTCGCGGCTCAGCATCCACAAGACCGCCGACGGCGCAGCGATCCCCACCTTCGATACCGACATTGCCGAGCTTGAAGCGATAACCAGCGGCATGGCGGATGCAGGCGCGGGGACATTTCAGGTGGTGCTCGATGCCTTTGTCGGGTGGGACAAGGAGTACCGTGTGATCGAGCGGGTGATCGCCGCCTCGGGCCGCCCCGCGACCTTCACGCTCGCTTCCGGCAATGACGGGCCGCCGCGCTGGCGGCGGGTGCTGGAGATGCTGGAGGCGACCAATGCCAGCGGCGGGGTCGCCCACGCACAGGTGATGCCGCGCCCGATTGGCCTGATCGCGGGGCTGGAGTTGACGGTTCACCCCTTCGTGCTGTGCACAAGCTGGGCAAAGATCGCACACCTTTCGATCCTGGAGCAAGTGACAGCGATGCGCGATCCTTCGCTGCGCGCGGCGCTGCTGACCGAGGATTTCACCCCCGGACATCCCTTCAATGAGCTGGCGCGCAACTGGCGCTGGCTGTTCCCGCTCGACAATCCGCCCGATTATGCCCCGCCCGCCCATATGAGCATGGCAGGCCAAGCAGCAGCGCGTGGTTGCTCCCCGCAAGAGGTTGCCTACGACCGCCTGCTGGAGACGGAAGGACGCGGGTTGTTCCTTGCCGCGCTCGGCAATTACGAGAACGCCTCGCTGGAGAGCGCCCACGAAATGCTGCGCCACCCGCATTGCGTGCCCGGCCTTGGCGATGGCGGGGCGCATTACGGGGCGATCTGCGATGCGAGCTATTCGACCTATCTGCTGACCCAGTTTGTGAAGGGTGATGGCCCGCTCAAATTGAGCCTTGCCGAAGCTGCGCATATGCTCGGTCAGAAGGCGGCGCGTGCCGTTGGCCTCAATGATCGCGGGGTGCTGACTGTGGGCGGCAGGGCCGACCTCAACGTGATCGACCTCGACGGCCTGTCGCTCCACCTGCCCGAAGTGGTGCGCGACCTTCCGGCGGGCGGGCGCCGCTTGCACCAGCGCGCTACGGGCTACGAAGCGACCATCGTGGCGGGCGAGGTGATCCGCCGCTTCGATCAAACCACCGGCGCGCGGCCGGGCCAGCTGGTGCGCGGCGCAGGCTATCGCACGGCGGCCTGATGGCACACCATCCGCGCAGGGCCGCGGGTGCAATCTGAAAGGTGGTGGAGGCCCGAGCCGGAATCGAACCGGCGTGCGAGGATTTGCAGTCCTCTACGTAACCACTCCGCCATCGGGCCGAGCCTTCCGGGGCTTCCACCCCGAACAGAGGGGGCGCACTAGCGATTCGGGGCGGGCTTGGCAATGGATGTTTGCCGCGCCCACCTTCCCTAACGTCAGTCTGGACGATCCACGCGCCGCGCGGCATGGCGGAAAGCATGACGATCGCCAGCCTGCTCGCACCCATCACCGGCCAGCCCGGCCCCGCCCACCTCACCCACGCTGCTGACTGGATGCAGGGGCGCACTCTCTATGGCGGCGCATCAGCGCTGCTGGCCTATACGATGGCCACCCGCGCCTTTCCCGGATTGCCGCCGTTGCGCGCGGGCCAGATCGCCTTTGTCGCGCCGGTGGGCGAGGATATCGCGCTCAGCGCCGAGATCATCCGGCAGGGGCGCAATGTCACGCAGGTGCGCAGCGAGATCCATGCTGACGGCAAACTCGCGCTGACCGCCTTCTGGCTGTTCGGCGAGGGGCGCGAGGCCAATGCGCTGGCCCCCGCCGCCCCGCCCGAGGATTGGCCCGGCCCGCCCGACGCCAACGCGGCGGTGACGCACAGCTTTGCGCCAAGCTTCGTCGCCAAGAACTTCGAACTGCGTCACGGTCAGACGATGGGTGCCGAACGCGGGCCCACCATCCGCCGCTGGGCGCGGTTGACCGAGGCGCATCATCTCGATCCGGTGTCGAAGCTGGTGCTGATGGGCGACGTCATGCCGCCGGGCGCGATGCGGGCGATGCAGCGCCAAGGCCCGATCAGCTCGATCAACTGGTCGTTCAACGTCCTCGATCACGAAAGCCGGTCACCCGGCGGATGGTATCTGACCGAAAACGCCAGCCAGCACGCCGACGCGGGCTATTCGTCAGAACGGCTGCGGATGTGGGACGCGGACGGCAAGCAGGTGCTCGACGGGCTGCAATGCGTCGCAGTGTTTGGCTGAGCAAGTCAGCCGGGGCAGTGTTTGGCTGAGCAAGTCAGCCGGGGCAGTGTTTGGCTAGCGTAGGCCGAGTCGCCGTTCATCTGCGCCGCCGCTTTCCTGAAGCTGGTGACACATGTGACACTGTCCAGGAAACGAAAACCTGGCCTTTGCAAATGCCGGCGCGAGCAGGCAGACGTAAGGGGGCGATCACGATGCGAAAGAGCGCTCCGGGTTTAGCGCCCGGGTGGGGTGTAGGAAATGGCCGCAATCGCCCATGGCTGGCCAAGACCTGCCATTCGGCTTGCTACCCCTCTGCGGTCATGCGAGCGAATGCTAGAATATGCTGATGAGGCATCACGCATTTTTTCTTTTGGTTGGCTTGATGCTTACGGTCTCTAGCCCTGCGCACGCGCTATGCTCCTATCGGGGCGAACTCTACGCGGAGACAACCCTAAAGCAGGAGTATTGGGATGCCCGCCGGGTCGTTCGCGCGCGGGTGATCTCTGCCGCAGACTGGGAAGGGCGTGAGGAGCGCGGGAAGGTCTACCGATTGAAGATTGTCCACTCCATCACGAGCCGCCAAGGCCGACGGCATTCGCTTCTACTAATACCCGTTAAGCGTTGCGTCCTCAGCAATTTCTGGTCGAGCTTAATCGTTCTTTGATGCAGCTTTGTGCTGTCCGTTGCGCTTGCTCGTTGGCCTGGTCGGTTGCCTTTTGACCCCAACCCCATCGGCCTTGCTGCGATTGCGATCGCGTTTTGCTTTAGTGGCAGGCTGATTTGCCAACTTCTGAAGCACCGCCTCACGGTCGAAGGCACTCGTCTTAACCTCAGCGTCTTTGACTGCTTGCTGTATCTCATCCGGACCATACTCGTTGAGGGCATCGTCAAATCTCAGGCCAAAACAGTTTTCTTTACGCCAGACAATCGCGCCGAACACGGATAGCCCATTCACGTTAAGCTGTACGTCTCGCCTTGAAGTGGGCGTACTCGAACTAAGCAGACGAGCACCGCCAGCAGAAATATCAAGGATGGTTACAGGCTTACGCGATGCGGGTGTCTCAACGTCCGCAATCACGTCCGCACTCGAACGTTCTGTTCTACGCTTTTCGCGAATATCAGGTTTTGTCTTCTTACGACCAAACTGCGTCATGGCCCGACTCCTTCGAGCCCTATCTTTATCTACCGATGGTAAACATAGAATAAGCGCGTCTCAGGAGGCGTTTAGAGCGCTTTCCGACCATTCTGGTTCACCCTGACGGAGCCGATTTTGGCCCAGCGCGAGGCGAGAGGAGGGAGCCATGCTGAAGCATAGTGACCGACGATCAACGCGGCGCTGGGCCAAAATCGGCCCGCCTCACGCCGTAGGCGTGCTTACCCTGAGCGCCTGCCTTGGCAGGCAGTCGAAGGGGGGTCGCGTCAGGGCGATCCAGAATGGTCGGAAAACGCTCTACAGCTCAGATCCCGCCCGGAGTGACCACGTGTCCGGCGGCGGTAAGCCCCTCAGTCAGACTGTCGCAGCAGGCCTTGAGGTCATCTGCGCTGACCGATCGCACCACAAAATTGGCACCGACCCGCCCGTCGCGAAAGAACGGGTAGGAACCGATCTGGCAGCTGTCGTGCGCGGCTTCGGTCTGGCGCAGCAAATCGGCAACCTCGCTTTCGGGGATCCATCCGCCGATGGTTTCGGACAATAGCGGCGCGCCGCCCTCAAGCTGCCCGGTAAGCGCATCGAGCATCCCTGCGGTGATATGCGGAACGCCTGCCATCAGATACAGATTGCCGCGCCGGATGCCGGGCGCGCCGGACATGCGGTTGGGGATCAGTTCTGACCCTTCGGGCACCCGCGCCATGCGCAAGCGCCCTTCGTTCAGCCCACCGCGGGTTGCGTAATACCGTTCGAGCAGCGCGCGTGCTTCGGGGTGGATCACCACCGGCACGCTCAATGCAGCCGCGACCGCGTCAACCGTAATGTCATCATGCGTTGGCCCGATCCCGCCGGTGGTGAACAGGTAATCATAGGCCGCGCGAAGTTCGTTCACGGCCGCCACAATCCGGCTCTCGACATCGGGCACCACACGCACCTCGGTCAGGCGGATGCCCTGCACCTGCAACCAACTGGCGACCTGCGCGATGTTCTTGTCATGCGTGCGGCCGGAGAGGATTTCGTCGCCGATGACGATGAGGCCAGCGGTCCAGATTTTGTCAGGAGAGGTCATGAGGAGTGGTTAGGGGAGAACGACAGAGAGCAAAAGAGATTCGTCATTGCGAGCCGAAGGCGCAGCAATCCATCATCAAACATTGCGGCAATATGAAGCCGCAGGTCATGGATTGCTTCGTCGCCTTCGGCTCCTCGCAATGACGAGGACTTGCTATTCCGCCGCTTCCAACTGTTCCTCGGTCCCGTGCGCGTTGGCACCCGGCTTGGTGAAGGTCAGGATGCCATCGGTGAGCGGATCATTCTTCATCCGTTTGCGATCGACCACATATTCCTGATTGAGCCGCCACGGATAGCTGACCGAATTGCGCGGCATGATGTGCTTGCCGCGCTGGATATAGCCGCTGGAGAAATCGAACACATCATCCTCGACAATCGCCGCTTCGCCTGACGGGGTGAGCACCGGGGTGGCGATGGTGGTGCCGGTTTTGCGCATATGTTCGAGCACGCGGCAGACGTAATCGGAATTGATGTCGGCGCGCAGCGTCCAGCTGGCGTTGAGATACCCGAACACCACCGCCAGATTGGGCAAGTTCGAGAACATGCAGCCCTTGTAATAGAACCGCTCGTTGAAGGCGACCGGTTCGCCATCCACGCGCACGTCGATCTTGCCCGCGATTGCCATTTTGAGCCCCGTCGCGGTCACCACTATATCGGCTGGCAAGAACTGCCCATCGGTCAGCCGCACGCCGCCCTGTTCGAACTTGGCGATGTGTCCTGTGACAACAGCGGCCTTGCCCGCTTTCATTGCCTCGAACAGGTCCTGGTCGGGCACCAGGCACAGGCGCTGCTCCCACGGGTTATAGGGCGGGGTGAAGCTCGCCTTGTCGTAATCGGGGCCCAATGCTTCTTCAATGGCCTTATAAAGCGAGTTCTTCACCTTCTGCGGATTGTCACGCGCTGTCTTGAAGGTCAGGTCTTGCATCTTGATGTTCTTGAACCGGGTGACCCGGTAAGCGAGGCTTTCGGGAAGCACCTTGCGCAGTGCGTTGGCGATCCAGTCCTTGGCCGGGCGCGAGAACATCCAGGTTGGCGTGCGCTGAAGCATGGTTACATGCGCGGCCTTGTCTGCCATCGACGGCACAATCGTCACTGCGGTCGCGCCCGAACCGATCACCACAATGTTCTTGCTAGCGTAATCGAGATCATCGGGCCAGAATTGCGGGTGCAGCACCTGCCCCTCAAAATCGCCGAAATCGAAGCCGGGATCATAGGGCTCATCGTAATCGTAATAGCCGGAACCGAGATACAGGAAGTTCGCCGTGATCCGCGTGCGCGATCCGTCGGTCAGCTCCATTTCCACATGCCAGCGCGCTTCATCATGGCGGAAATCGGCGCTGATCACCTTGTGGCCAAAGCGGATGTGCTGGCGGATGCCGCGTTCATCGACGATCCGGTCGAGATAATCGAGGATCGCGGGCGCATCAGCGATCGACTTTTCATGCCGCCACGGCTCGAAATCGAAGCCCAAAGTGTGCATGTCGCTGTCAGACCGGATGCCGGGATAGCGGAACAGATCCCACGTGCCGCCCAGACTGTCGCGCCGCTCGACGATGGCGTAGGAATGGCGCGGGGCCTTCATGCCCATGTGCGCGGCCATGCCGATCCCGGAAATCCCGGCACCGACGATCAGCACGTCGAAATCTGGCGGTGTGGCTAGCATGGGTCTCTCTCTCCCTTGTTGACACGGATGTAACCACAGGCCTTGCGCAAAAGCGAGTCTTGAATGGCAATCTGCAACTGACTTTGGCCGCAACGACCTTGGGGATGACGGGCGCAGGCGGAGGCGCTAGGCGCTGCGCGATGAGAGAGATTCTACACCTGTCTGCTTCGCTGTTTTTTCCCACGCTCGGCCTGGCCCTCGCCGCGCCGTTGGCGGCACAGGATGATGCGGAATTGGCCGATGAGGAGCTTGAGGTTGACGAGATTATCGTCACTGGGCGCGGGCTTGATCCGGCTCTGTCGACCGGGGTCTATGCCACCACCACGCTGACCCGCGAGGTAATCATCGCCAGCCCTTCGGGCCGGATCGATGATGTGCTGCGCGGTATCCCGGGGTTTCAGCAATTCCGCCGTTCGGACAGCCGCTCGTCCAACCCTAGCGCGCAAGGCGTGACCCTGCGGGCGCTGGGCGGCAATGCCACCAGCCGCGCGTTGGTGCTGTTGGACGGGGTGCCGCTGGCCGATCCGTTCTTCGGCTATATCCCGCTGTCGGCCATCCCGCCCGAAACTTTGGGTGAGGTGCGTGTGACGCGGGGCGGCGGTTCGGGGCCGTTTGGCGCAGGCGCTTTGGCGGGCACCATCGAATTGGAAAGTGCAAGCCCGGGGGAAGCGTCCCCCTTCCTTGCCAACGCAGCGATCAATGATCGGGCCGAAACAGAGCTGTCTGGCGTTCTGACCCAGCGGCTGGGGCGTGGGTTTGCGGTAGCTAGCGGGCGTTGGGATCGGGGGCAGGGCTTCTTCACGACGCCCTCAGACCAACGCGTCCCCGCAACCGCTCGCGCCGCGTTTGAGAGCTGGAATGCCGCCATCCGCGCTGTCGCTCCGCTGACCGAAACGGTTGAAGTGCAAGCCCGCGTCGCCGCTTTCCGCGATGCCCGCACGCTGCGGTTCGAAGGCGCGGATTCGACCAGCGAGGGCGAAGAAGCCTCGCTCCGCATCGTCGGGCGCGGGAACTGGGCGTTTGAGGCTTTGGCCTATGTCCAGACGCGCGATTTTTCCAACATCGTGATCAGCGCGACCCGCTTTACGCCAACGCTGGACCAGCGCCGCACGCCCTCCACCGGCATTGGCGGGAAGTTCGAACTGCGCCCGCCGCTGCTTGAAGGCCACGATATCCGCGTCGGGGCTGATTATCGCCGCGCTGATGGCGAATTGCAGGAGGAGGCGATCAGCGCCTTTACGGGCCTGATCACGGAACGTCGGCGCGCAGGCGGTGCGACCGCCAACTTGGGCTTGTTCATCGAGGATGACTGGCAAATCGGCCCCCTGCTGCTGAACGGCGGCTTGCGCGCTGATCGCACCAGCATCACCGGCGGGTTTTTCACCGCGACCAGCGCCGCCGGAGCGCCGGTCAGCACGCTGATCGCGCCCGACCGCAGCGACTGGTCACTGAACTGGCGAGTGGGTGCCTCGTTCAATGCGACCCGGCGGCTTGGTCTGCGCGCGGCGGCCTATACCGGGCTGCGGCTGCCGACCCTCAATGAACTCTACCGCCCCTTCGTGGTCTTCCCGGTCGTGACCGAGGCCAACGCCGCGCTGGAGAATGAACAGCTTGAAGGCTTCGAAATCGGTTTGGATTGGCAGCCGGTGAATGCGCTGGTGCTGTCTGTCACCGCGTTCGACAACACGGTCGACAATGCCATTGCCAATGTCACCATCGCCCCCAATCTGCGCCGCCGCGAGAACCTGCCCGCCATCAGCGCGCGCGGGATCGAGGCCACGGTTGCTGCGAAGTTCGGCGCGGTCAGCCTTGATGGCGGGTTGGCGTGGACCGATGCCAAGGTGCGCGGCGAGGGTGCCTCGCTCAGCCTTGACGGCAATCGTCCGGCGCAGACCCCCGGATTTGCCGCGACCGTTACCCTTGGCTGGCGGCCGGCCCCCGGCTGGCAGGTGGTGGGCACGATGCGGCATGTTTCGGCGCAATTCGAGGACGATCGCGAAGCTGATTCGCTCCGCCCGGCGACCACGCTCGACGCATTTTTCACTGCGCCGCTTCGTAGAGCGCTCTCGCTCGTGGTGCGCGGCGAAAATCTGACCGACGAAGCCATCGTGACCCGCAATCAGGCAGGGTCGGTCGATCTCGGTGTGCCTCGCACTTTCTGGCTAGGTTTACGCTACGGCTTCTAGGCAAATTGACGCCGACGAAAGAATGTTGCGTTTGCGAGTGTTGCATTGGATTCATGCTGCGCCGCACTCCGGCATGTTGCATTTTTGCTACTGCTGTCCAGAACTTTTCCTGTGACTCTTGTTAGGGCGCGCGACCCTGATAGGTTCCTGCGCACAACCGCCAAGACCGGCGTCAAGACCGGCTGGATTGTGGAGAGAGGGAAACCATGACGCACAAACTTTCTGCCTTTGCTGGCGGCCTGATGGCCTGCAGTGCACTGACCACCCCCGCTTTTGCTCAGGATGAGGCGGCTGACGCCCCCGAAGTGCAAGACAGCAACGTCATCATCGTGACCGCGACCCGCCGCGCGCAGGACGTTCAGGACATTCCTTTAGCGGTGACGGCGATTTCGCCGCAGCAGCTGGAAAATCAGGGCGTGGTCAATATTCAGCAGGTCGCCGCGCTCGCCACCAGCTTCACCAGCTCGCAGGCGCAGGTTGCCTCAGGTTCGGTCGTGCTGCGCGTGCGCGGGGTCGGGACCACATCGAATAATATCGGCTTTGAAAGCGCGGTCGGCATTTTCATCGACGGTGCCTATCAGTCACGCCCCGGCATCGCCTTGAGCGAATTTGTTGATGTCGAGCGGGTCGAAGTGCTGCGCGGTCCGCAGGGTACGCTGTTCGGCCGCAACACCTCGGCCGGTGCGCTCAACATCACCAATGTCCGCCCCGATGTCACGGAATTCGGCGGCTTCGTGAATGCCGGTTATGGCAATTTCAACGAGGTCAGCGTGCAAGGCGCGGTCAACGTTCCGATTGTGCAGGATACGCTCGCATTGCGCGTTACCGGGGCTTACCGCCAGCGTGACGGGTTTCTGACCGTGGTCGACCGCACTGGGGCCGAAATTGGCGATACCAATGATGTCGATCAGTGGCTGGTGCGCGGCCAGCTCGGCTGGGATACCGACAGCGGCCTGCGCGGACGCATCATCGCTGACTATTCCAAGGGCCAGTCAAGCTGCTGCGGCGCAATCGAACTGTATCAGACCCCGCTGGTGACCGCGGGGGCCTTTGCCGCAGTTGGCCTTGGCCTCAACGGCGGCAATGGTCAGCCTTCGGTCTCCACCGCGCTGCGCGATCAGGGTGCCTTTGAAGAAGCGCTCGATAACCGGGTGGTATCGGCCAACTTCGCTCCAGTCGCGGATGTCGATAACTACGGCATCACCGGTGAAATCGAATTCCCGCTGTCCGACAGCGCTGACCTGATCTTCATTGGCTCCTATCGCAAGTTCGACAGTTTCGAACGCTATGATTCCGATTTTACCGGGCTTGACGTGTTCGATGTTGATGCCCTGAACCTCGAAATCGACACCTGGACGGCTGAACTGCGCCTGCAAGGCGAAACCTTCGGCGGGCGGCTCAATTACATGGTCGGCGGGTTCTATTCCGACGAACAGATCGATCAGTCGGTCAATTTCGCGCTGGGCGAGGATTTTGGCGAGCAGGTTGGCGCGTTGTTGTTCCCTGCGACCATGGGCGCCCTCGGTGCCAATCCGCTGACCCTGTTCACCGGGGTCAACCCGGCGGGCACCAGCACCACCAACCGCTTCCAGCAGGATGCCAAAAGCTACGCGGTTTTCACGCACAATTCGCTCGAAATCACCGACGGGCTGGAGCTCACCGTCGGGGCGCGTTACTCGTGGGAAGACAAGTCGGGCGGATTTACCCAGACGTCGACCAACAACACGATTTGCCCGTCGGTGCTGGGCGCGCTTGGCGCTGTGCCTGCAGCGCTGCGGCCGACCTTTATCGGCCTCGGCTGCTTCGGCTTCACCGCTCCGGCCGATCTGCCGGCGGCCTTCGGCAATCCGACCGGAACCCCGCCGGTGGCCCCGCTGCCGCTGCCGCGCACCTTCCAGTCGGATTTCGATGACGAGGAACTGATCTACACGGTCAAGCTCGGCTATGAATTCAGCCCCTCGGTGAATGCCTATGCCAGCTTCACTCACGGCTACAAGTCGGGCGGCATCAACCTTGATACCACCGCAGGCGTGCTCGGCGCAGACCCGACCTTCCTGTCGGAAGAGGTCGATGCCTACGAAGTCGGGGTCAAGGGCCAGACGGCCAATGGCGCGCTGACGGTGAATATCGCGGCGTTCTATGAAGAGTTCACCAACTTCCAGGTGCTCGAATTCACCGGGACCGCGTTTGCGACCTTCAATGTGCCTGTGGCTGAAACCCAAGGGATCGAAATCGAAAGCCTGCTGCGCGCCAGTGATGAGCTGACCTTCAACTTTGGTGCGACGCTGCTCGATGCCAGCTACCCCGATGATTGCGCCGGCACGCAGACATCGGTGCAGGTGGTTGCGCTGTGCGGCAATGCTCTGACCAACGCGGCTGATATCGTCGCTGTGGTTGGCGCGCTATGGGAAAAGCCGATCAATGATTCGACCGAGTTTTTCCTGTCGGGTCAGGTTCGTATGGAAGGCGATCAGCGCACGTCGACCCAGGCGATCGTGCTGCCGAGCGCGGCTGAAATCACTGCCGCTGGCAGCGTGCAGGCTGCGGTTGATGCTGCCCAACCAATCGTCGCTGACATTCAGGACGGCAAGGCTTTCGTGAACCTGCGCGCCGGTCTGAAGTTCAATGATGGCGCCTATGCGATTGAAGGCTGGGTGACGAACCTGACCGACGAAGTGGTGCGCGGGGTGACCTTCAGCACGACCTTGCGCGGGAGCGGGATCGCCAACTCGCGCTCGGCCTTCAGCCTGCCGCCGCGTCAATATGGTGTGACGCTGCGCGCCAAGTTCTGATAGCAAGCGGCTTCAGCCAAAAGAAAGGGGCGGCTCGATTGTCCGAGCCGCCCCTTTCTTGTTTGCGAAGGCGCCTCCGCGCCTTCGTCCTCGGTGCGCTTCAAGTCCTTCGGACTTGAGCACCTGCGGGCGCGCAGTCGCGCTTGCGACGCCTGCGGCGTCGTTACAGCGCTGGTTGGCTGGGTCGAGCCGGGAACGGTCGCGCCAGCGACCGCAAGGGCGACCGCCCGCCCGCAGCGGGTCCGTAGCGTAGCGAAGGACGTCTAGCGAGGACGCAGCCGCGGAGGCGGCTGCGCTCACATTGAACGCGCGATCAGCATCTTCATGATCTCGTTGCTGCCGCCGTAAATCCGCGCGATACGGGTGTCGCGGTACATGCGGGCGATGGCGTAATCATTGATGTAGCCTGCCCCGCCGTGGAATTGCAGGCACTTGTCGACCACTTCGCTCTGCAATTCGGTCACCCAGTATTTCGCCATGCTCGCGGTCGCCACATCGAGCTTGCCTTCGAGCAGCTTGGCGATGCAGTCGTTGACGAACACACGGGCTGCCGTGCCGCGCGCCTTCAGGTCAGCGAGGGTGAACTGGGTGTTCTGGAAATCCCAGATCGTCTTGCCGAAGGCCTTGCGGTTCTTGACGTAGTCGACCGTCACATCGAGCGCCTTTTCGATGCCCGCAATCGCGTTCATCGCGATCACCAGACGCTCCTGCGGCAGCTCGCCCATCAGCTGGTAGAACCCGCGCCCTTCCACACCGCCGAGCAGATTGTCGCCCGGAATGAACACGTTGTCGAAAAACAGCTCGCTAGTGTCCTGCGCATCGAGCCCGATCTTGTCGAGCTTCTTGCCACGCTGGAAGCCTTCGGCGCCGTCAGTTTCGAGCAGCAACAGCGAAATGCCCTTGGCCCCTTCCGCCGGATCGGTCTTGGCGACAACGATGATGAAGTCGGCGAGCTGGCCGTTAGAAATCCAGGTCTTGGAGCCGTTCAGCCGATAGCCATTGCCGTCTTTCAGCGCGGTGGTCTTGATCGCCTGAAGGTCAGAACCGGCATCAGGCTCGCTCATCGCAATCGCGCTTACGAGGTCGCCTGTCACGAGGCGGGGGAGGTACTTCAGCTTCTGTTCTTCGGTGCCGTGGCGCACCAGATAGGGGAGGATGATAGTGTTGTGGAGCGACGCGCCAAAGCCTTCGACCCCGAATTTGCCCTGCTGATCGATCACCACCATGTCGTGCCGGAAATCGCCGCCGTGGCCGCCATATTCGGTCGGCACCGATACGCCGAGCAGGCCCGCGGCCCCCGCTTCACGCCAGAATTCGCGTTCCACCTGACCATCTTCGCGCCACTTGTGGACGCGCTTTTCGGGCGCGTGCTGGGCGTAGAACTTGCCAACCGCGTCGGCGAAGATGGCGATTTCTTCTTCTTCCATGAAGGCCGGCTGCGGCACATCGATGACGGGCATTTCTCTCTCTCCTGATGATCAGCGAAGGCTGAAATGTTTCACGTGAAACAAGGCCTTGAGCGGGCTTTGCAAGCACTTGGCCGGTTACAGCCTGCGCAAAACCCGCAATGAATTTACTTGCCCGTCCAGTTGGGCTTGCGCTTTTCGGCAAAGGCGGCGGCGCCTTCGCGGGCGTCGTGGCTGACGAACACCGGACCGATAAGCTTGCCCTGATTGGCGTAGCGATCTTCCATGGCCCAGCCGCGCGATTGCTTCATCACGGCCTTCGACACCTTGACCGCGAGCGGGCCGTTGGCGGCAATCTTGGCGGCGAGCGCCTTGGCAGCTTCCAGCGCGGGGCCTTCGGTGACTTCGTTGATCATGCCGAGTTGGTAGGCCCGCTCAGCACCGATGAAATCGCCGGTGAGTGCGAGTTCCAGTGCGATCCGTTCAGGGATCTGGTCGGGTAGCATCATCACGCCGCCTGCTGCGGCCACAAGCCCGCGCTTCACTTCGGGGATGCCGAACTTGGCGTTCGCATGGGCGACCACGAGATCGCAAGCGATCATCAGTTCGAGACCGCCGGCCAGCGCATAGCCTTCGACCGCCGCGATCAGCGGCTTGGCGGGCGGAGCCTGCACCACGCCGCCGAAGCCGCGCCCTTCGACGCTGGGGCTTTCGCCGCGCAGGAAGCCCTTCAGGTCCATCCCCGAGCAAAACGTGCCGCCCGCGCCGGTGATGATGCCGACGCGCAGATCATCCTCCGCGTCCAGACGGTCCATCGCCGCTGCGATTCCCTCGGCCGCAGCGCGGGTCATCGCGTTCTTGGCTTCGGGGCGGTTGATGGTGACGATCAGGACGCCGTCCTGAACTTCAGTCAAAACTTCGGGGGCGGTGTCGCTCACAGGTTCTCTTCCTATCGAAAATGTGATTACGTTTCGAAACGCAATCCTTGTGCCACTGGTGCAGTCGGTTTACGGACACGTCAACCGCAATTTCGCTAGATCGGAGTGGATCATCATGGCTGAAGCTTACATCATTGACGCAGTGCGCACCCCGCGCGGGATCGGCAAGCAGGGCAAGGGCGCACTGGCCGCCGAGCACCCGCAGCATCTTGCCGCGACAGTGCTCAAGGCAATTGCGACGCGCAACAACCTCGACACCAAGACGGTCGACGATGTGATCTGGTCGGTCAGCACGCAGGACGGGATGCAGGCGGGCGACATGGGCCGCATGGCTGCGCTGGATGCCGGGTTTGACATCACCTCCAGCGGCACAACGCTTGACCGCTTCTGCGGCGGCGGGATTACCAGCGTGGCGCTGGCTTCTGCGCAGGTGATGAGCGGAATGGAAGATTGTATCATCGCGGGCGGCACCGAGATGATGAGCCTGACCGCCGCGATGAGCCAGGAAAAGATGCGCGCCGGGATCAAGCCGCCGATGATGGGCAGCTATAATGAACGCCTGCAAGCGGTGCACCCGCAGTCGCACCAGGGCATCTGCGGCGATGCGATTGCGAGCATGGAAGGCTTCACCCGCAAAGAACTGGACGAGGTCGGCTACCGCTCGCAGCAACGCGCTGCCGAAGCGATGGCGGCGGGCCGTTTTGCCAAGTCGGTGGTGCCGGTGGTGGCCGATGATGGCACGGTGCTGCTTGACCATGACGAATACCCGCGTCCGCAGACCACAATGGAAGACCTTGGCAAGCTCGAACCGGCCTTCCCCAAGATCGCCGACGTGCCGCTCGACGCCAACGGCACCACCTTCCGCAAGCTGATCAACCAGAAATATCCCGATCTCGACATCCAGCATTTCCACCATGCGGGGAACAGCTCAGGCGTGGTCGATGGTGCGGCGGCGGTGCTGATCACCTCCAAGGCCTATGCCGAAAAGCACGGGCTGAAGCCGCGCGCGCGCATCGTCGCCACCGCCAATATGGGCGATGATCCGACGCTGATGCTCAACGCTCCGGTCCCGGCAGCGAAGAAGGTGCTGGCCAAGGCCGGGCTGACCGTGGATGACATCGACCTGTTCGAAATCAACGAGGCCTTCGCCGTGGTCGCTGCCAAGTTCGTGCGCGATCTTGAGCTTGATTGGGACAAGGTCAATGTCAACGGCGGCTCGATTGCCTTGGGCCACCCGATCGGTGCGACCGGATCGATTCTGATCGGCACTGTCGTGGACGAGCTGGAGCGTCGCGGCGGGCGCTATGGCCTCGTCACGATGTGCGCGGCGGGCGGCATGGCCCCGGCGATCATCGTCGAGCGGGTCGACGGTTTTGTCGACTAAGGTGCCTGACAACACCCCGGTGATAATCGGGGTCGGGCAATATTCGGAGCGGGTGGGTGAGCCGGGCTACGCTGCCCTGTCCCACATGGACCTCGCTGGCCGCGCGCTGGCGGCGGCGATTGCTGACTGCGATGCCAAGGGAAGCATTGCCGAGGCCATCGACACGATCTGCGCCATTCGCCAGTTCGAGATTTCATACGAGGTGGCCGTCGCGCCGTTTGGCAAGTCGGACAATCCACCGCGCTCGATCGGGCAGCGCGTGGGTGCCAATCCTCGGCGCGCCATCCTAGAGATCGCGGGCGGTCAGGCGCCCCAGAAAATGGTTGGCGAGCTGGCGAACGATATCGCCCTGTCGGAGAGCGATGTTGCTGTCATCGTCGGCGCAGAAGCGATTTCCACGGTCAGAACGCTGCTCGAAAACGGACAGTCCCCCGATTGGTCCGAAGCAGTCGGCGGCCAGTTGGAAGATCGCGGCTATGGCATGGAGTGGGCCGACGAGTGGTGGTCGATCAAGCATGGCGGGCGCAGACCCATCGAAGGCTATGCTCTGGCCGAAAACGCTCGGAGGGCGCGGTTGGGGCTGTCGCTTGAGGAATACCGCCTGAAGATTGGCGAGCTGTTCGCGCCCTTCACAGCGGTTGCCGCGCAAAATCCCCATGCCGCAGCCCCGGTACAGCGTTCGGCCGAGGAGCTTGCAATTGTAACCCCGCGCAATCGCATCATTTCTGAACCCTACACACGCATGATTGTGTCGCGCGATCAGGTGAACCAAGCCGCTGCCATTATCCTGTGCAGCGCAGGCAAGGCCCGCGAACTCGGCGTTCACGAACACAAGTGGGTGCATATTCAATCGGTGTCTGCGGCGCAGGAACTCAGAACGCTGGAGCGGCCGGACTTCTCGCGCAGCGAGGCGGCCAACCGATCGCTCGACATTGCGCTTGGCCGTTCTGGAAAGTTTGCGCAAGATATCCAATATTTCGATTTCTACAGCTGCTTTGCCGTGCCGGTATTCAACGCGATCGAGCATTTGCTGATCGAACCGGATGATCCCCGGGGGTTGACGCTGACGGGCGGCCTGCCTTTCTTTGGCGGGGCGGGGAACAATTATTCGTCCCACGCCATCTGCGAAGCGGTCCAGCGCTTGCGGTCGGACCGGGGAGCCTATGCGCTGGTCGGGGCAAACGGCGGCGTGATGGGCAAATATGCAACGGGCATCTACTCAACCGTCCCCGCAGTCTGGACGGCGAATGATCGCTTCATGGTCGTGCCCATTTCCCAGAAGAAAGAACGGATCGCGAACGATCCCTTCATTGCCGCTGTGGTCGAAACCTACACGATTGTCGTGACCAGCCAGGGCCCGCGGATCATTTTCTGGGGCCGCAATGTTGCGGGTGAGCGCGTGGTGGGCAATGGTGACTGGTCGCACGAACCGACGCGCGCCTTGTTTGAAAGCGGCGAGCCGTTCGGTGTGCGGCTTGCGGTTGAACAGACCGAAGATGGCCTCAATATCGGACGTTTCATCGGGGGGTGACGGCGAAATTCCACTGCCGCCCTCCCCTTGCGCGAATCGGCGATTTCGGGTAATTGGTTTCAATTGAAACTATCTTGACGCCGAGGGGATCAGCGCCGTGAATGCACCGATAAAGAACGACAGAGCTAAAGACCTGTTCGACAACCCCGTCGGCCTTGACGGGTTCGAATTCGTCGAGTTCTGCGCGCCTGAGAAAGGCATGCTCGAGCCGGTGTTCGAGGCGATGGGCTTCACCCGCGTCGCGCAGCATCGCTCCAAGGACGTGGACCTGTGGCGTCAGGGCGGCATCAACCTCATTGTTAATTACGAACCGCGCTCTGCCGCGTGGTATTTCGCGCGCGAACATGGTGCTTCGGCTTGCGGGATGGCGTTCCGGGTGCGTGATGCCGCCAAGGCCTACGCCCATCTGCTGGAGAAGGGAGCCGAGCCGGTCGCCAATGATCCCGGCCCGATGGAACTGCGCATCCCCGCGATCCGCGGCATTGGTGGGGCGATCCTCTATCTGGTGGACCGCTATGCCGGGGCGCAGGGCGGCAAGAGCCTGACCATCTACGACATTGATTTCGAGTATCTGCCGGGCGTCGATCCCTATCCCGAAGGCGCGGGCTTCCACACGATCGATCACCTCACCCACAACGTCTACACCGGGCGGATGAAGTACTGGGCGGACTATTACGAGACGCTGTTCAACTTCCGCGAGATCCGCTTCTTCGACATCAAGGGCGAATATACCGGCCTCACCTCCAAGGCGCTTACCGCGCCCGACGGCAAGATCCGCATCCCGCTCAACGAAGAGGGCGAGGGCGGCAAGGGCCAGATCGAGGAATTCCTGCGCGCCTTCAACGGCGAGGGCATCCAGCACATCGCGCTCATTTGCGATGATCTGCTGGCGTGCTGGGACCGCCTGCAAGAGCTCGGCGTGCCCTTCATGACCGCGCCGCCTGCGACCTATTACGACATGCTCGAAGGCCGCCTGCCCGGCCACGGCGAGGATGTCGATGCGCTGAAGATGCGCGGCATCCTGCTCGACGGCACCACCGAGGGCGGCTCGCCCCGCCTGCTGCTCCAGATCTTCGCGCAGGCGCAGGTCGGGCCGGTGTTCTTCGAATTCATCCAGAGGAAGGGCGACGAAGGCTTCGGCGAGGGCAATTTCAAGGCCCTGTTCGAAAGCATGGAACGCGACCAGATTGAGCGCGGCGTGCTGAATGTGGAGGAACCGGCCCAATGACCCACCCCGTATCCCTCGCCGGCATCCACCACGCCGCCTATCGTTGCAAGGACGCGAAGGAGACGGTGGAGTGGTACGCCCGCGTGCTCGGCATGACCTACACCACCGCCTTTGCCGAGGATCACGTGCCATCAACCGGCGAATATGATCCTTACATGCACGTCTTCCTCGATGCCGGGAACGGGAACATCCTCGCGTTTTTCGAGTTACCGAATCAACCCACCATGGGACGTGATGAAAACACGCCCGCATGGGTGCAGCATCTTGCCCTTCGGGTCGCATCCGAAGAACAGCTGTTGCGGGCCAAGGAGCACATCGAAGCGCAAGGCATCGATGTGCTCGGCCCTACGCATCACGGCATTTTCAAATCGATCTATTTCTTCGATCCCAACGGGCACCGGGTCGAACTCGCCGCAGATATTGGCACGGCGGAACAGTATGAAGAACTCGCCCGCGTCGCGCCGGTGATGCTGGAAGAATGGTCGCAGACCAAGAAAGCCCCGCGCCATGCCGACTGGTTGCACGAGCTGGCCCGTGCGGAGCATGCGGCCAAGGTCTGAGAGGTGGCCTCCGCGCGATCCGGCACGAAGACCATCATCAGCGTCTTCTTGCCGACCGCGCCTTCGGTGCCGAGCCGGGTCTGGCTGCGGCCGCCGGTGCGCTTGAGGGCGAAGCGTTGGACGGTTTCTGCTTCGGCAGGGGCGGCGAGAGCCTTGGCAGCGACGCCCTTCGACAAGCTCAAGGCGAGCGGAGAATAGGATCAATTCCCGAAACCTTGCGTCAGCGCCCGCCCCGCTTCTTGCGGTCTGCTTCACGCTTGAGCTTGAGCAGCTCGTTGACGTCCACCACCTCGGCCCGCGCCTTCATCCACCAGATGCTTGCAAGGCTCCAGATCAGCGTGGCCGCGAGGTAGAGCGCGAGCGCGACCCAGAATCCCGGTCGGCCTTCGTGGGCTTCGGCATAGATGGCGAAAGCGATGGTCGGCACCGCAAACACCACCATCCAAACGCCGAACTGCGTCCAGCCTCTTGATCCGCGCGGCACGATGGAGAAATTCATCGGGCCTTTGCGGTAGAGGACGAACGGCTTGCCTTGGTCACGCATCTTGGGTTCCTTCCTGGGCCGTTCCCGCCGGTCGCCCGCGCTTGGGCCCTTCGCTGCGCGCGGGCCTCACCCCGCGCCGCGCCAGCGCCTCGCGCAGCAGCACTTCGATCTCGGCGTTCACGCTGCGCAGCTCGGCATCGGCCAATCGCTGAACCGCATCGTGAAGCGCCGGATCAAGGCGCAGGGGAAAGGCTTTCTTGGCGGGCATAGTTTTCGGTTCAATACTCTCCCCGTTCACCCTGAGCTTGTCGAAGGGCCGTACTTCTCTTCGACATAGCGAGAAAGAAGGACTAGGCTTCGACAGGCTCAGCCCGAACGGTGTTTGTGGTTCAATAGAGGCTTCCTGCGTTCACCACTGGCTGGGTGTCACGCTCTCCGCACAGCACCACCATCAGGTTCGACACCATCGCCGCCTTGCGTTCGTCATCCAGATTGACAACGCCGCGTTCGCTGAGCTGGGCCAGCGCCATCTCCACCATGGTCACCGCGCCCTCGACCAGCTTCTTGCGCGCCGAGATCACCGCTTCCGCCTGCTGGCGGCGCAGCATCGCTCCGGCGATTTCGGGGGCATAGGCGAGGTGGGTGAGGCCGCATTCGTCAACGGTGATCCCGGCGACCGACAACCGTTCGATCAGGGCCGAGCGCAGTTCCACGCCGACTTCATCATGATTGCCGCGCAGCGTGATTTCGAGATGCTCGATATCATCATAGGGATAGCGCGAGCCGATGGCGCGCACCGCGGCTTCGATCTGGGCGTTGACGAATTCGCGGTAGTCATCGACGTCGAACAGCGCCTGCGCGGTGTCGGTGACGCGCCAGACGACCTGCGCGCCCATTTCGATAGGGTTGCCGCGCGCATCATTGACCTTGATGGTTTGCGAAATGACGTTGTTGGCGCGCACCGCGATCTTGTGGCGCGCCAGCCACGGCAGCACCCAGCGCAGGCCTTCGTTGCGATCGGTGCCCTTATAAGCGCCGAACAGCTGGATCGCAGCCGCCTCGTTCGGGTTGATCATGTAGAAGCCGGTGAGAATGAACAGGCCGATGAAGCCGATGATGATCGCCCCGATCATCTTAAGCCCGTCAACTTGCGGATCGGGCGCGATTGCGCCGAGGAACAGCCAGCCCGCCAGCAGCACCAGCGCAAGGCTGACCAGCAGCATGACATAGCCGCTTTGCGTGCTGGCCGGGGTTTCGTGGCTGCGGTTGAGCGCAGGAGTATCAGCAGTGGACATGACGAGTCTCCATTTACGATATAAATACGATATCATAATTATATCGGCGCGCAAACCCGTCAAGCTGTTTCGTCATGGCGTGGTACAGCGTGCCCACGCATCTCCCCTTGGCGTCGGGCAGCATTTGGCTGTAGCAGTGTGTGTCGCGCAGGAGTGGGGGGCTAAAATCGTGCAGACCAGCGATGAATCAACGCCTCAGGGGCGGCCGCTGCTGTTTCTCAGCTATTCGCGCACCGATCTCGCCCATGCTCGTCCGGTAATCGATCTCCTCGATGGGGCGGGGTTCGATGTGTGGTGGGATGGCCGGTTGGAGGGGGGCGAGAATTACCTCCAGACCACCGAGGCCGCGCTTGAAGGGGCTGCGGCGGTGGTGGTCTTGTGGTCGGCCACGTCGGTGGCATCGCATTGGGTGCGTGACGAGGCGCAGCGCGGGCGTGAGCGCGGGTGTCTGGTGCCGCTATCGATCGACGGTTCCATCGCGCCGCTGGGGTTCCGGCAATTCCAACTGCTCGATATTAGCGCATGGAATGGCGCTGCCGGGGCGCCGGAGGCCGCGCGAATCGTGGCGGCGGTCAGGGCCATGACTGGCACTTCCAGCGGTGGGTTAGACCCGGCCTTGCCCGCGCTTGCCCCTGCCCCCGCCCCTGCAATGCCCCCCGCTAGTCTACCGAAAAATGGCGGATTTGCTCTCTCTCGGCGGAGCTTGATGATCGGCGGAGCGAGCCTTGCCGGCGGGGCGGGCTTGCTCGGCGCATGGCAGCTCGGGCTGTTTGGCAGCGCGGCCAATGCAACCACATCAATGGTCGTCCTGCCCTTTGCCAACCTGACCGGCGACGCTGACAAGAAGTGGTTTTCCGACGGACTGTCCAATGAGTTACGATCGGTCCTCGCACGCAATCCGCGGCTGAGCGTTTCAGCGCCGACCTCATCGAGCGCGATCGAGGGGGAGGATGACTTCGCGATTGGCCGCAAGCTTGGCGTGGGCCACATCCTGCGCGGCAGCGTGCAGCGCGATGCGACAAGACTGCGCATCTCGGCCGAGCTGGTGGCGATCGAAGGCGGGCTGGTGCGCTGGGCTGACAGCTATGATCGCGGACTGGAAGATGTGTTCGCGGTGCAGACCGAAATCGCTGAAACCGTTGTCCTTTCTTTGGTCGCTGAGGTTGCTTCGGATGATGAGGCCAAGCGCGCTGTCATGTCCCAACAGGATGTCGGCGGCACGCAATCGGTCGCCGCCTTCGAAGCATTCCTGCGCGGGGATGCCCTCTACGGCCTGTCGGTCGGCGAAGAAACCGATCGCGCCGCGCTGGCACAATTCGATGCGGCGATCGGGCTCGACCCGAACTATGCGGCGGCCCATGCGATGCACTCGACTGCGCTGGCTGCGATTGCCAATGCCGCGAGCAATGCGGGGGAGACGCAGCGGCTCTATTCGCAGGCCATAGCGGCTGCAGAGCGTGCGATTGCGATTGAACCGAAACTGGCACGCGGCCATCTCGCCTTGGGATTTGCTTTGAATAACGGTCAGTTGCAACGCGCTGCGGCGAGCGCCCACTACCGCGCGGCTGAACAGCTCGCGCCCGGCGACGCCGATGTGCTGCGCAGCGTGGCGACGTTTCATTCCTATGGCTCGAATCAGGCGCTTGCCGGGCAGATGATGGAGCGGGTGCTAGAGCTTGATCCGCTCAATCCGCTGGCATTTCAGGCGGCGGGCTTCGTCGCGCTGTTCGCCCGTGATTACCCGCTGGTGATCACTCGGATGGAACGCGCGCTGCAACTCAATCCCGGCATTTCCAGTGCGCATTTCGGCATCGCGAACGCGCGACTGATGCAGGGCGATGCGGTCGGCGCGCTGGCAGCGGCCGCGAAGGAGCCGGTGCCGCTCTTCAAGCTGACTGCGACAGCGATTGCGGAACAAAAACAAGGCGATATGGCGGCGGCAGAGGCGGCGCTGGCGGAGCTGACGCGCGAATACGGCGATGCCAGTCTTTATCAGCAGGCGCAGATTCTGGCGCATCGGGGTGCGCCAGCGCCGGCGTTGGCGCGGCTCGAACTGGCCTTTGTGGCGCGCGACCCCGGCATGCTGTTTGCCCCCAACGACCCGCTGCTCGACCCTTTGCGGGGTGAGGCGGCCTTCAAGGATTTGCTTTCACGCCTTGGGTCATGATAGCCCTTTGGATGCCCAAGCGGGCGCAACATGGGGAAATCAGCATGAAAAAATTTACGACGTTCGCCGTTCTGGCTGGCAGCGCAATTGCCTTGGCCGCGTGCAGCGGTGAGACCGCCAAGGCGCCCGAGGCACCGGCAACCGCTGAAGCAGCCCCGGCAGAAGAAGCACCCGTAGATGAGGCAGCTGCCGCCGCTGAGGGGCTCGACCCCACCGGCAACCCGATCCGTCCGGCCACACAAGCTGCCGAGGCCGATGCCATGACTGCCGAAACCGAAGCGCCTTCTGCCCAATAATGCTTTGATCCTGCGCGCGATGTTTCTGCTGTGCAGAGCTTCGCCTCCACGTGAAACATCGCGCAAGGACACCTTTAGAGCGCATCTAGCGTGACCTGGCCGGAGGCAAGGTGTCGCGAAGCCACTTCTGCACAAGCGGGTGCGCAACGCGGATGTAGCGGCTCGGCAAGCCCGCCGTGCCGCAATCAAACCCGCTGCTCACCACCCCGATCAAGGTCGGCACCTTGTCGGCATCGCTGTAAGTGATCAGCGGCCCGCCGCTGTCACCTTCGCAGGCCTGCCCGCCTTCCGCGCCCTTGATTTCATCGGCGCACAGCACCGAATCGCGCCGGTCCTTGTCCTTGAGCTTGGTCACTTGCGTGCAAGCCGCCCGGTCGCGCAGCGTCAGTCGCGCCCCGCGCAATTGGTCGGGGATGGTGCCACCGCGATGCGCCGTCAAGCCCCAGCCATAGGTTGAAACGCGCGGGATCGCCTCGATAATTCGCTGATCGAGCGGCAGCTGGTCGAGCCGGATGCGCGCCGGGGGCTGCGCTGTGCTCCCGCGCGCACCGCGTTTGGGATCATATTGCAGCAGCGCAATATCGAACGCTCTGATTTGGCTGCCGGGTATGTATTTGGGGTGCGCGAAGGTCGCGATGATCGGATAACTGAACCCTTCATCGCCCAGCGCATTGGTCAGGCCCAGCCGGATGCGATGCCCCGCGGTCTGGATCGATTGCCCGCCCATGTCCGTGTCGTTGAGGCAATGCGCCGCGGTCAGCACCCAGCCTTCGCGGATCAACGATCCCCCGCACCAGACCCGGCTCTGGAGCGATAGCAGATCGCGCCCCAGCATCGCCGGGCGCCAGATCAGCGCCTGCCAGGGTGTCGCCCCGCGCTTCACGGTAAAGCCCAGGCGCGTGACGCGGGTGACTGTTTTTGTGCTGCACAGGGTGTCGGTGTAGTTGACCCCTTCAAACACTACAGTGGTGGTGGTGCAGTTGCGCGCGCGCTGTTCGGCGATGTCGCGTTCTTGCTCCTCGCGTTTCACCCGTTCGTCCTCGGCCTCTTCTTCGGGGGTGAGTTCCGGGCCGAACGCGGCGCTGGCGAGCGTCAGCGGCGCGGCAGGATCGCTTGCCGCAAGGCTTTCGAGCGATTTGCACGCAAAAGCCGATCCCGGTTTGCAATCTTCGGCGTATTGCGCAGCTATGCGCGATACGGAGCGGCCCAGTTCACCCTCGCTGGTGCGCGCCGTGACGACCTGATCGCAGGCGTCGGCCTTCCCGGCCGCACAATAATGCGCCTGACTAAACACCAGATCAGCAGCCGTTTCGCAAACCTCGGCCACGCCTGCGTCGCATGCCGGGCCGAGCAGCGCCAGCGCGCGCGCGCTATCCTCAAGCGGGCTGCCTCTGGCCGACAATAACGTCCCGAGCGCGATGCAGGCGGCCCGGTCGCCGCTGTCGCAGCGCAGCGTGAGTTCCGGCTCTTCGCGCAATTGTTCCGACAGATCGCAGTGGTATGTGTCGAGCGCACACGCGCGGTCAAAGAACACCAGCGCGGCGGCCCGCGCGGCTGCGCCTTCGGATTTTGCCAATTCGGCCCTGCCAAGCTCACCGCAAAACCCCGCGTCCCCGGCGGCGCAGCCCAGCTCGACGTATGCTGTCCTGCGCGCGGTCGCATCGGGTGTGGTCTGTTTGCTCCAATGTTCGGCCGCCTTGCCGCAGGCTTCGGCATCGCCCGCGCGGCAAAGATCGTCTGCCAGCGCGAGGCCTTCGTCCTGTTCGGCGGGGCTGCCACCACGAGCCAGCAACCATCCGGCGAGCCTTGTGCAGACACCCGCTTCGCCGCGCTGGCAGTCGGCACGGAAGCTGGCATCAACCACTTGCGGATCAGTGGAGGTCGCGGCGAGCTCTGCCAGTGTATCCGCCTCAGCCCCGCAGCCATCAGTCACGCCCAGTCGGCAAGCGCGGGCGTAGAACGCCGCCGCAATCCGCTGGTCATCGTCAATTTTCGTGGTGCGCAGCAATTCGCCAAGCCGGAAGCAGCCCAGCCCGTCAGCAGCATCGCAGGCCCGGCGGTAGAGCAATTCAGCCACCGGGCGGCTCTGCGGGCGGCCTTCGCCCAATTCATAGGCACGACCGAGATATGTGCAGGCGGCGAAGATACGCGCGGTGCAATCGGCTTCGCTGGCATCGGCGTTCGCGACTTCCTCGGCGCGGATGTCGGCGGGTTTGTCGGGATCGGCGCGCGGCGTGCCGGTTTCAGGGTAGGCGCGCGGGATCGGCGTATCGTCAGGCTCGGCCCCGCCCGCCGGCGCGGCCAGTGCCAGCCACACGCCCATCACGATCATCAGCCAATTGCGCATTGTGCGTTCCCCCTCACACGGCGGTGAATATGCGCGCATTGCGACCCCACGTCAAAGCTGCGGGTATGATCGGCACTTGTAAGCCGGGCAGACACGCGCCAAAGCTTGGCCGCGCCCGTGATGCGGTGGGCTGGGGGACGATGGGGCAATGCCGGACACCGAAGCTGCCAATATCGGGGCGATAATCCGCGCCAATTGGCAGCCGCATCTGGCGCTGGGTATCACCGGTCACCGCGCCGCCAATGCCTCGTTCGCAGCCCATTCGGCCGCGATTGGCGCGGCACTGGCGGACCTGTTCGACCGGATCGAAACCATGGCCGATGCTGTGCCCGGCACGCGCGGCGCGGTGCGGCTGCACAGCCTGATGGTCGATGGCACTGATCAGCTTGCCGCCGAACGCGCGCTGGCACGCGGGTGGGAATTGGCGGTGCCCCTGCCCTTTGGCGCGGCGCTGAATTGCGCGATCAATGCGCATCCGGCCACGCTCGTTGATGTGGATGCCTTGTTGGCGGGGCGGCCTGCGAGCGATCCGACGGTCGAGCACCAGGCGGCAGCGATCCGTGCGGTGACTGCGCAGGCCCAGCTGTTTGAACTTGCCGACCGCGATTCCGAGGTTGAGGCGCTGTGGCGCGCCGCGCTCGCCGCACCCGATGATCGCGGCGCGGCGCGGGCTTACGAGGCACTCGTATCGGATAATGTCGCGCTCGCCGGCCGGGTGATGATAGAGCGCACCGATCTCGTCATCGCGGTGTGGGACGGCAAGGTCGCCAATCTGCCGGGCGGTACAGGGCACACGGTCGTCGCTGCGCTGGAAATGGGCACACCGGTGCTGATGATGGATCCTGCCGTGCCAGATGCGTGGCGGATCCTTATCCGGCCGGAAGAACTCGGCCACCTGCCGCCGACCGGCGCAGCGCCCGACTATGCCCGGCTGGAGGCCATGGTCCGCGCGGCGCTGGTGGAAGACGGCTGGGGGCCGGAGCATCTGCTGAAAGAGGCATGGCGGCCGCACAGCAGCCGTTTGTTCGGGCTCTACCGCCGGATTGAACGGGTATTCGGCCCGGACGGCAATCCGTTTGGCAGCCTCAGGATTGCCTATGAAGCGCCCGGTGCTGTGGCCACAGGCAGCGGGGCGGCCGTGGTGCAGGCGGCGCGGGCCATGCCTGGCGGCGATGATGCGATGGCGGCGCTTCTTGCCCAAGACGTGCTTCCGCTTGGCGTCTGGGCCGATGGCATCGCCAGCCGCCTTGCCGATGCCTATCGCAGCTCAATGACGGTCAATTTCGTGCTAGCTACGCTGGCGGTGGTGATCGGGATTGCCTTTTTGCCGACCGGCATGGGTGATGTGAAATGGGCCTTTGCCGGGGCGGAACTGCTGTTGCTGGCGGGCATTCTGGGGCTGACCGCGGTGGGATCCCGGCTTGGCTGGCACCGGCGCTGGTTCGCGATGCGGCGCGTGGCGGAATACTTGCGCCATGCCCCGGCGCTGCTGCTGCTCGGCGTGGCACGGCCTACCGGGCGCTGGCCGCGCACGGGCGGAGGCGGTCATGCGTCCGAATGGCCCGAACACTTCGCCCGCCACGCCCTGCGCGATGCCGGACTGCCGCGTGCCGCCGTGACGCGCGATTATCTGCGCGCGGGGCTCGCCGAAGTGGCGCTGCCGCATGTCGCCAGCCAACGCGCCTATCACACCGCCAAAGCGCACCGGCTGGAGGTGGTGCACCACCGGCTCGATACGGCGGCGGAGACCTGTTTTGCCCTCGCCGTGGTATCAGTGCTGGCCTATCTCGTGGTCAAAGGGTGCGGGATGGCGGGGATGGCACCGAAGCAGCTGGCGAATGATCTATCGCCGCTGTTCACCTTCCTTGGGGTCGCCTTCCCGACGCTGGGGGCAAACCTGGCCGGGATCCGCTATTTCGGCGATTTTGAACGCTTCGGCGCAATTTCGCGGGTAGCCGCCGAACGGCTCGGCGAGATCGAGACGCGGTTCACGCTGCTGCTATCAGGCGATCCCTCAGGGCTTACCTATGCCGCTGCCGCCGACCTGCTCCATGAGCTGGATGACGCCGTGGTTGAGGAGATCGCCAGCTGGCAGGCAGTGTTTGGCGCCAAGCATCTGGCGCTCCCGGCCTAGCGCTGGTGTTCGCGGCTCGCCTTGAACTGCATCAGCCCATCAAACATCCGCCGCCGCCTTGCGCCGCCAACCGCCACGACAAACTGGCCCAGCGCACGGCGATCGGGCCATAGCGGATCGCTTGGCATGTCGCGGCCAGCGCAGGTATCGAACAGCACCGGGGCCGTATCGTCCAGCGCGCGCGCAACCCGGCGCATCAGCAGCCGCCCTGGCCGGGCATCCCGGCAGCTATCGTCAAAGGCCATCTTGAAGCCATAGCCGTACCCGCCAGCGATAAACCAGCTGGTCATCGCCACGATGGTTTCCCCCGCCGTCAGGCTGGCGAGCCGGACCGTGCCGCTGCGATGGCCATGGCGGATCACCGCGCGGAACAGTTCGGCATTGGCGTTGTCGCCAGCCGGTGCGCGGGTGCCCCGGCCATTCCCACCGGCGCGCTCCAGCGCAAGGAAGGCAGCCACCCACGGATCGCAGTCCGTCCCGCTCTCGTGCATCACCAGCCGCACCGGGCCGAGTTCGGCGGCAAGCTTGGCTTCCAGCCCATCCAGCTCCGTGTCGAGCAGGCGCTGCGCCTGCGGATCGGGGCGGCTGGCGGCGAGACGCGCTGGCCGGGTGAAGCTGTCGCCGACATGCAGCGGGCGGCCCTGTTCGGCACACAGGCTGGCCAGCGCCAGCGTGACCGGATCACACACCGGAATCGGCCCGACCGACAGACCAAAGGCCAGCCGTGGCTTCCGGTCAAGCCATGCCAGCAACACCTGCCAGAAGGCTTTTTCCGCTCCGGGCAAGACCAGCGGCGTGGCGAGAAACTGGTGCTCGGAGTGCCAGCTTTGCCAGCAGGGGGTGGGCATGCGTCCGATCGTTGGCGCAAAGGTCAGCGGCACCACCCCAAGCCACGCGCCCGAGGCCTGCCGCACGATCGCCAGCCGGAGCGACCAATCCTTGCCCCGGTGACGCAGCGCGGGTTCCATGAACCAGTCCTGCGCAAAGATGTTGCCCGGTGTCGCTCGCGCGCTCAATTCGGCCCAGTGCTTGCGGTCCTGCTCCCGCAGGCTGGACGGGCGGCGCAGATCCACGCGGCACAGGGCAGCGGTGAATGACGCGCCCAGCGCCGCCGCCCAACGGTCGGAAAAAAGGTATGACATCTGGCCCGGTGCGCGCGATGCCATTGCGGTCAGATCACGCACCGAGCCGGGGTCCATCAACGACATGAATGCGGCCCTGCTTTGAAAAATCCCTACTCGATATCAGGGTCTTACACAGAACGCGGTGAAAGGGTCGTTAACGCCGCAGCCAATGTTTGGAAAAGCGATCATCCCATCAGCATGACATTCATCATCCGGCCGGGGATCATGAAGGCCGCAAGACCGGGCAGCATCAGCGCGGTGAGATAGGTGAGCACCAGATGCCGCTTGTGCGCCTGAATGTCGCCGCGCCGGGCGGTGGCAATAACTTTCCACGCGGCGTGGAAGGTCATCGGCACAAACAGGTGGATCCAGCTGAAAGTCCCATTGCTCTGGATGAAGATCGCCGATGTCGCGGTGATCAGCATCAACACCAGCCAGACCTTGCCCAGCTGCTTGTGCAGCGCGGTGCCCTTCCTCGCCAGCAGTAGCCAGCCGCCCAGCGGAATGGTTGGCAGCACGGCTGCAACATGGATGATGATCGGCAGCTTGGCGTAGTGCTCCAGCCCATCGACCATGCCAAACGCCGCCTTGCCAAGCGCCACGATCACAGCAAAGCTCATGGTGAAGCACGCCAGGCTGATCGCGGTGCGGGCGACCGGGCCGATGTCGAAGGTGGCGGACGCCTTGGCGACGGTGCGGGTGGCTTTGGGGGTGAAGGGCAGAGTGATGGCGTTCATGGCAGGTCTCCTCAAAGGTGATGATGTCCGTGTTGAGACCGGGATGCAGCAGCCCCGTTCGCGCACAACCACGCCTGCGCCAATGGTCTGCGCCGCGCGTGAAATGTCGCCGAAAACAGCCCCGTGCCACTTTACGAAGCGCGAGTGGGCAGTCAGGTATGCGCTATGAACCCTCAACCCGTATCCCCGCGCCACGCGCTTGCCCGCCGGATCATCATCGATCTGGGGATCATGACGGTGATCGGGGTGTTTCTGGCGCTGATCGGCCCGTTCGGCAGCATCGCCGCGCCGCTGCCTGAACGGTTGGTGTCGTGGATCGGCTTCGCCTGGCTTGGCTATGGCTGCTACCGCCCGATGCAGAGCCTGGTTGATTGGGGGGAACGCACGCTCGCCCTGCCACGCTGGGGGCTGCTGATAGCGTCCTGTCTGGTGGCAACACTGCCGATGAGCTTTGCGGTGATAGCGATCAACAGCCAGCCCTTGGGCGCGATCCGATGGCCGGGGCTAGATGCGGCGATGGCGACCTATTTCTCGGTGCTGGTGATCGGCGGGGCGGTGACGGTGCTATTCAATCTGGTGCAGGCCCGTCCGAGCGAAGCTATGCCCGCCGCCGCGCCTATGGCAGTGGCCCCGATGGCCGCTGCGCCTGCGGCCTTGGCCGACGCGGCGGAACCCGCGCCGGTTCCTGCTGCGCCGCCATCAAGCCCGCCGCCCAACCCGCTGTTCGACCAACTCCCGCCCGAACTCGGCAGCGAGATCATCGCGCTGGAGATGGAGGACCACTATGTCCGCGTCCACACCGCGCTGGGATCGGCGCTGGTGCTGATGCGGCTGCGCGATGCCATGGTGCTGATCGGCGATCTGGAGGGGATGCAGGTCCACCGCAGCTGGTGGGTCGCCCGGGGCGCGGTGGAGGATGTGCTGCGCGATGGACGCAATGTCCGGCTCAAACTGGCGCGCGATGTCGAAGCCCCCGTCGCCCGCGCCAATGTGGCGACCTTGCGCGACGCGCGCTGGTTTTGACCTTTAATCAGCGCGCCTGAACACGCACCAAGTAAACGCCTGCGCGCTGCCCCACGGAGTCACGTGTTCATCGCGCCAGCTTGCCTCCAGCTTGAATTGGGCCCCCAGAGTGGCAGCCAGCTTGTCCGCGTCATAGCGCTCCACAACCAGCCCGCTGCATTTTTCCGGCCCGTCGAGCGCGAAGGTGGCGAAGATCGCCAGCCCGCCTGAGGCTAGCCCAGTATTCAGAGCGCGGATATAGGCGGCGCGTTGCGTAGGCTCGGTCAGGAAGTGGAACACCGCGCGGTCGTGCCAGATGTCATATTGGCGCGGCGGCCGCCATGTGGTGATATCGGCAACCGCCCATGTCACTGCCGCACTCGCCTCTCCCAGCCGCAGCTGAGCTGCCGCCAAGGCCGGGGCGGCGATATCGAGCACTATAACGTCGCCCCATCCGCGGGTCACCAAGGCATCGACCAGCGTGGATGCGCCGCCCCCGATATCGATCAGCGATTGCGAAGGCTCAGCCGCAAACCGCTCAAGCGCACGCAGCGATTGCGTGGGGGCGGGTTGATACCAGCTCACATCTTCCGGCTGCTTGTCGGTATAGACGGTGCGCCAGTGGTCTTCGCGTTTCATGGTCATGTCACGCTTATCCGACCGGAAAGTCCCGCCGTAAACAGATAAGGCCCCCGGCATCTCTGCCGGGGGCCCCCTTGCGACCCTGATCGGGGGGTTGATCAGGGCAAGCCATTGTGCGCATCGGTGCGCGCCTGAGGCTTAGTGGTAACGGGCGTGAGTCACGTCAAAGCGATCTGCATTCATAACCTTGTTCCAGGCTGAGATGAAGTCGCATACGAACTTGCCCTCGTTTCCGGCTTCGGCATACACCTCCGCCTGCGCGCGCAGCATGGAGTTGGATCCGAATACCAGATCGGTGCGGGTGGCGCGATACTTCTCCGCACCGGTGGTGCGACAAGTGCCGACATATTCTTCATCGCCGCTCCCATCGACCGGAGTCCACTTGGTACCCATGTCGAGCAGGTTGCGGAAGAAGTCCGGCGTCAGTGTGCCGACCGTGTCGGTGAACACCCCGTGCGCGGTGTTGCCGCTGTTGGCGCCCAGCACTCGCATCCCGCCGACCAGCACGGTCAATTCCGGGATTGAGAGGCCGAGCAGATGCGCCTTGTCGATCAGCATTTCCTCAGTGCGGACACTCGCCTTGGTCTTGAGGTAGTTGCGGAAGCCATCGGCAAACGGCTCCAGCGGCTCGAAGCTCGCGGCATCGGTGTGTTCGTCGGTGGCATCGCCGCGCCCCCCGAGGAACGGCACGGTGACCGCATGTCCGGCATCGCGCGCCGCCTTCTCAACCGCCGTCGAACCAGCCAGCACGATGGCATCGGCCATGCTGAGCTCGCCGCGATGCGCATTGATCACGTCGAGGACGTTGGCGAGTTCGTCAGGATCGTTTGCCGCCCAGCCGCGCTGCGGTTCTAGCCGCACGCGAGCGCCGTTGGCACCGCCACGGTGGTCCGAATTGCGATAGGTCGAGGCCGAAGCCCAGGCCGCCTTGACCAGCGCACTTACGGAAAGGCCCGAGCCGAGGATCGCTGCCTTGAACCGTACGACTTCCTCGTCCGACGGCATGGCGCCAGCCGGAACCGGGTCCATCCAGATCAGCGTTTCTTCCGGGACTTCCGGGCCCATGTAGCGGATCTTCGGGCCCATATCGCGGTGGCACAGCTTGAACCACGCGCGCGCGAAGGCATCATCGAGGTCTGCCGGGTTGGCGAGGAAGCGTTCGGAAATCTTGCGATAGACCGGGTCCATCTTCAGCGCCATGTCGGCGGTGGTCATCATCGTCGGCACGCGCTTGCTGGGGTCGCGCGCGTTAGGGGCCATGTCTTCGGGATCGGGATTGATCGGCGTCCATTGCTGCGCACCGGCCGGGCTGTGCACCAGTTCAAAATCATATTTGAACAGGATGCGGAAGTAATCGTGGCTCCAGCTGGTCGGGTTGTTCGACCACGCGCCTTCGATACCGGAGGTGGTGATGTTGCCCGATGCGATTTCATCGCCATCGTTCAGCCAGCCAAAGCCCTGCAGATGCAGGTCTTCGCTTTCGGGCGAGCCGCCGAAAGTATCCGCCGGGGCCGCACCGTGGGCCTTGCCAAAAGCGTGGCCGCCTGCGGTGAGCGCCACGGTTTCCTCGTCATTCATCGCCATCCGGGCGAAGGTTTCACGCATGTCGCGCGCGCTTTCAAGCGGATCGGGATTGCCGCCCGGGCCTTCAGGATTGACGTAAATCAGCCCCATCTGGATCGCGGCGAGCGGGTTTTCGAGCGCCATGCCTTCCTTGGGCTGGATGCGGGTGGCAACGCCTTCGTTGACCCACTGTTCTTCGGTGCCCCAGTAAACGCTTTCAGGCTCGAACACGTCTGCACGGCCGCCGCCAAAGCCGAACACCGGGCCGCCCATCGATTCAATCGCGACATTGCCGGTGAGGATGAACAGGTCAGCCCAGCTGATGGCCTTGCCGTATTTCTGCTTGATCGGCCACAGCAGGCGGCGCGCCTTGTCGAGATTGCCGTTATCGGGCCACGAGTTGAGCGGCGCGAACCGCTGCTGGCCGGAGCCTGCACCGCCGCGACCATCACCCGTACGGTAAGTACCCGCAGCGTGCCAGGCCATGCGGATGAAGAACGGGCCGTAGTGGCCGTAATCCGCCGGCCACCAGGGCTGGCTGTCGGTCATCAGCGCGGTCAGATCAGCCTTCAGCGCGGCGTAATCGATGGTGTTGAAGGCTTCGGCATAGTCGAAGTCTTCGCCATAGGGATTGGCGCTCTTGCCGCCTTCCTTGAGGATATCGAGCTGCATCGCCTGCGGCCACCAATCGCGGTTGGTGCGGCCCAGCAGGCTGCGCATTTCGGTGCTGCCGTGGAACGGGCAACCACTCATCTCGCCAGTTTTTGCGTCCATGATGTTCTCTCCTCGCGTTGAAATTGCGTCAGACTCGCCGGTCAGGCGCAGTCTATGGGGAGAGAATGACGCTTTCGGGATGACGCGTCCAATCGATTAATGCGCGTGTATTGATTGAGTGAGGCGATTGATGGGCGGTGCACGCACAAAAAAGCCCCCTCCTCTTCAGAGGAGGGGGTTGGGGGTGGTGGCGCGGCGCGAAGCGACGCGCTCTACGGCGTGCACCACCCCGCTGCGACTAGTCGGCAAAGCCGCCAAGTCTCGCGGCCCTCCTCTGAAGAGGAGGGCGGAAGATGTCTCAAGCCGCCTGCGCCACTTCCGCGACCGGCTCATTGCGGATCAGGAAATCAAACGCCCCTAGACCGGCCTTCGCGCCTTCGCCCATCGCGACCACGATCTGCTTGTGCGGCACCACGGTGCAATCGCCCGCTGCGTAGATGCCGGGGATGTTGGTCGCGCCGTGGTGGTCGATTTCGATCTCGCCATGCTTTGACAAAACGAGGCCCGTTTCGCGCAGCCATTCGGTATTGGGGACGAGGCCGATCTGCACGAATACGCCTTCCAATGCGATCCGCCGTTCGGCCCCGTCAGCCCGGTTCTTGACCACCAATCCGTTGACCCGCGTACCATTGCCCAGCACTTCAGTGGGCTGGCCGTTGGTGAAGATCTCGACGTTCGGCATCGAGCGCAGCTTGCGCTGGAGCACTTCGTCGGCGCGCAGCTTGGTGTCGAATTCGATCAAGGTGACGTGGCCGACGATCTTGGCAAGGTCGATTGCGGCTTCCACGCCCGAATTCCCGCCGCCGATCACCGCGATCCGCTTGCCCTTGAACAGCGGGCCATCGCAGTGTGGGCAGTAAGCCACGCCCTTGTTGCGATATTCCGCCTCGCCCGGTACGCCGAGGTTGCGCCAGCGCGCGCCGGTGGAGAGCACCAGCGAACGGGCGCGCAGGCTTGCGCCATTGGCCATCACCACTTCATGCAACCCGCCGAGTTCGGTAGCGGGGCGCAGTTCGACCGCGCGGGCGAGGTCCATCAGGTCGATGTCGTATTCGCCGACATGGCTTTTCAGGCTGTCGGTCAGCTTCGGCCCTTCGGTGTAAGGCGTGCCGGGGAGGTTCTCGATCCCGAGCGTGTCCATCAGCTGCCCGCCGAAGCGTTCCGCGGCGATCCCGGTGCTGAAGCCCTTCCGCGCGGTATAGACCGCCGCCGCCGCGCCAGCGGGGCCGCCGCCGATCACCAGCACCTCGAAGGGCGCCTTGGCGGCAAGCTTCTCAGCCTGCTTGGCGCCGGCATTCTTGTCGAGTTTGGCGAGGATCTCGGCCAGCTCCATCTTGCCGTTGTAGAAGCTCTCGCCGTTGAGGAAGGTCGCGGGGACCGCCATGATGTCGCGGCGCTCGACCTCGTCCTGGAACGTGCCGCCTTCGATCAGCGTCGCAGTGATGCGCGGGTTTTCGAGTGCCATCAGGGTCAGCGCCTGCACCACGTCGGGGCAGTTGTGGCACGAGAGCGAGAAGAACATCTCGAAGTGATAATCGCCCTCCAGCGCGCGGACCTGTTCGATCAGATCGGCGTCCACCTTGGGCGGGTGGCCGCCGGTCCACAGCAGCGCGAGCACGAGGCTGGTGAACTCGTGGCCCATCGGCAGGCCAGCAAAGCGCACCCACTTGTTCGCGTCGCTCGCGCGGCGGATGACGAAGCTCGGCTTGCGCGCGTCGGTGCCATCAAACCGCGCGGTGACGAGGTCGTGCTGCGCCGCGATCTGTTCGATCAGCGTGCGCGTCTGGCGCGACTTCTCGCTGCCATCGAGCGAGGCGACCAGTTCGATACCTTCGCGCAAATTGCCGAGGTAGGTCTTGAGCTGGGCCTGCATGGCGGTGTCGAGCATGGTGTCCTCCGGGCGCGGCGGCCGCGCGTGAATTCTGTAAAAAGGGGCAACGCGGGACCGGAATTCGCCCACCCCGATTAGGGGGAGAAGGGCGGGCAAATCCGGTCCCGGCTACGACCCGAGGGCTCTTTAATGGCTCTCGGGATTGTCAGTCAGCGCGGAAGCGTGGGGGAGGGGAGAGCCCCGCGCCGACCGATTTTATTGCGTCAGATCTTGCCGACGAGGTCAAGCGAGGGGGCCAGCGTCTCGTTGCCTTCTTCCCATGCAGCCGGGCAGACCTGACCGGGGTTGGCGCGCACATACTGCGCCGCCTTGATCTTACGGGTCAGTTCGTTGGCATTGCGGCCAACGCCTTCGCAGGTGATTTCCATGATCTGGATCACGCCGTCCGGATCGACCACGAAGGTCGCACGGTCAGCCAGGCCAACGCCTTCGCGCAGCACGCCGAAGTTGTTCGACAGCACGTGGTTCTTATCGCCCAGGAACGGGAAGGTCAGCTTGCTGATCTTGTCCGAGAAATCGTGCCAGGCCTTGTGGCTGAAATGCGTGTCGGTGCTGACGGCATAGACTTCAACGCCCATCGCCTGCAGCTGGCCGTACTTTTCGCCCATATCCTCGAGCTCGGTCGGGCAGACGAAGGTCCAGTCGGCCGGGTAGAAGAAGAACACCGACCACTTGCCGGCGAGATCGGCGTCGGTGACGGTGAAGAAGTCCTTGCCGGCCTGGAAGGCGGTGGCGGTGAACGGCTGGAGAGTCGAACCGATGATACCCATGGGAGTTTGTCCTTATGTTGGGTTGGAAGAGAGGGTTGAAACTTGTCCTGCACAAATAGGGATTGTTGCGCCGCACAAAAGATGATTGTTGCGATTGCGAAGATCGGTTTTTTCAATCGTTGGGGCGGGAACCGATTGGATTTGGATGTCATGGCGCGTCAGTCTTAGCCGGATCGTAACCCCTGATCGCTTAACGGCGTGCTCCAAGCCATTGCGGAGCCTTGCGAAAATGAATGACATGCTGGCCGGTGTCGACTGGATGCGCACGATCAAGCCGGATGATGACGGCTATATTCTCGCGCTTATCGACTGGCTGCGCTCTGCCAGCCCCGATGACTGGCACCGCGTCGCGCTCGATTTCAACTGGAGCAACCGGCTCGATCCCCTGTTGTGGATCGTGATGCAGGACGATTGCGAGCTGGCGACGGCACTCAACATCTTCTGGCGCTGCGAGCCGGGCTGGGATCTGATGCTGATGGCGCGCGGCGAAAAGGTGGATCAGCGCGACGAGATCGCCATCATCACGACCGTTGCCGAGCGTCTCCACGCGGGCACTTACAAGTGCCGCAAGATCGCCTTCGATGCCGAGCCGATAATGCACAGCGACTTCGTAGAAATGCAGGCCGATTGCGCCAAGATCGCCAACCCGCTGTTCCGCCCGCACCTTGAAATGATCCGCAGCATTCGCGGGCGCGAGGTGACCAATGACCGGGCGTTTTATGCCCGCTACCCACATGACTTCCACGGTTCGGTGATGGTCGATCTGCCCGATTGGGACGGGACGACACCGAACATGGATTGGGCCGCCAAGGAATTGCGGAGCGTGATCTTCAACATCGGCCAGATCGGTGCGGCCATTTATTGTCTACGGTTTGTCGATTGGCACAGCTTGACGCACCTTGGAGCCCTCGCGCTCTTGTCGGTGGGCCTGTTCGTGCAGCTACGCGATACCAACGCGTCCGCCGCCACCATTCGCAGTTTGATGCGGGAGAACCGCAGCCCTCCCAGTAAGATCGGCCAGGTTTTGCTCGGCGGTGCGGCCTTTGCGCTGGGTTACGGACTGTTCAAACTGGGGCTCAAGTTCTACTTCGTGCTGGCCGGAACCGGACTGATCCACGATCCGGCCGGTTACGGCAAGGCGGTCATGGCATTGGCGGCAGCGGGCGCCTTGTGGGGCATGGCTTGGCTGGTGTCCCCTGTCCTGATCAAACGGGTGCTGTTCCGCTAAAGCGCTGACGCTTACCCCACCTGAGCGCGGTGCAGCAGCTTATGGTCGGCCAGCACCAGCGCCATCATCGCTTCGACTACCGGGGTGCCGCGGATGCCGACGCAGGGGTCATGGCGGCCTTTGGTGACGACGTCCACCGCCTCGCCCGCCGCATTGATCGACTCCACCGGGGTGAGGATCGACGAGGTCGGCTTGAAGGCGACCCTGCACACCACCGGTTGCCCGGTCGAAATGCCGCCCGCCGTGCCGCCTGCGTGGTTGCTGGCGTATAGCGGCTTGCCGTCCTCGCCGGGGCGCATCCGGTCGGCGTTCTGTTCGCCGGTCAGGCGCGCGGCTTCGAAGCCGTCGCCGATTTCGACGCCCTTCACCGCGTTGATGCTCATCATCGCTGCGGCCAGATCGCTGTCGAGCTTGGCATAGATCGGCGCGCCCCAGCCTGCGGGGACCCCGGTGGCGACGCATTCGACGATGGCGCCGAGCGATGATCCGGCCTTGCGCGCGGCATCGACCTTGGCCTCCCACCGCTTGGCCGCCTCAGGGTCGGGGCAGAAGAACGGGTTGTTGGCGATCTCGGCATAGTCGATCCGCGCCGGATCGATCCGGTCGCCGCCTAGCTCGCACACGTAAGCGGTGATGGTCACCTCGGGGATCACCAGCCGCGCCACCGCGCCCGCTGCCACCCGTGCAGCCGTCTCACGCGCTGATGACCGCCCGCCGCCGCGATAGTCGCGGATGCCATATTTTGCGTCATAGGCGTAATCGGCATGGCCGGGGCGATAGGATTGCGCGATCTCGGAATAGTCCTTCGAGCGCTGATCGGTGTTCTCGATCATCAGGCTGATCGGCGTGCCGGTGGTCTTGCCCTCGAACACGCCGGAGAGGATCCGCACCAGATCATCCTCGCGCCGCTGCGTGGTGAAGCGGCTGGTGCCCGGCTTGCGCGCATCCATGAAGGGCTGGATGAAATCCTCGGAGATAGCGAGGCCCGGCGGGCACCCGTCAACCACCGCGCCCAGCGCAGGCCCGTGACTCTCGCCCCAAGTGGTAAAGCGCAGCACGCGCCCGAAGGTGTTCCAGCTCATGGCTCGCCATTTGGCGCAAGTTCGGGCGTCTGTCCAATCTGGCTTTTTGGGTTCGCGCCAAGCGGCCAAGGGGCCAAGAGTGAGGTGCCTCAGGCGAAGCCATCCCTCCATTGCTAGGCGTTGATCAAGAGTGCGGCTTCGCCGCGAGCGCAACACCTTGGCTACTTGGTGACTTGGCGCGAACCAATAATGCGAGCCGCCGTGCAGTTCAGCGCAGGAGCTTTGCGCCCCGCGCGAGACGCGGATTTCCTACGCCGATCAGCGCTGATAGGGATGGGGGATGAACTGCGCTGCCATCACTCTTGCCATCCAGGCTTTGCAGCCATCGCAGCGCGGGTGGTTTTTCTGTTCCTGGACAGTGTAACCTGTGTCTCCAACACGCCGATCAGCAAGTTGCGGACAGGGCGCAGGCTGGCTCTGGCGTTGGCCGCGCCGATGGGGCAAGAACAAACCATGATTGCAAAGCTATCTGGCAGGCTCGATGCGACCGGTGAGGACTGGGCGGTGGTTGATGTCGGCGGGGTGGGCTACCTCGTCCACTGCTCCAGCCGCACACTCGCCGCATTGGGCGAAGTGGGCGAGGGTTGCACCGTCCACACGCAATTGCAGGTGAGCGAGAACGACATGCGCCTCCTCGGCTTTGCCGACAGCGCCGAGCGTGACTGGTTCCGGCTGCTGACCGGCGTGCAGGGCGTGGGGAGCAAGGTCGCGCTGGCGATCCTCTCCGCGCTTGCGACCGGAGACCTGCGCGACGCCTGCGGCAAGGGCGACGCCGCGATGGTCGCGCGCGCGCAGGGCGTGGGGCCAAAGCTGGCGGGCCGGATCGTCAACGAGCTGAAGGACAAGGCTGGCGCCATGCCGGGCGGCTCAGGCGGTTTCGCGACTGGCGCGGCGGCGGCTCTCGCAGGCAGCAAGGGCGCGGATGCGGCGAGCGCGCTGGAGAACCTCGGCTTCAAGCCTGCGGTGGCGGCGCAAGCCGTGGCGCGAGCATTGGAGGAGCTGGGTGACGGCGCGAGCGAGGGCGACCTGATCCGCGTGGCACTGAAGAAGGCTGCGGGGTGATGGACGGCGCGACGATAGAAGCCCATTATCCGACTGTAGCGAATTCGATCATATTCCGATTGCGTGTCGCTGATCAGTTACTCGATCAGATCAACGAGAACAGAGACGCGGAGGATAGCTGGGTGCACGCAGACAGCGTGGCTCTTCAAGTGCGCAAGGTTTGTGAATTGATCCTTCTCGGTTCAACCTTAGCACACCTACAGGACGGTGCTGCTCTCGATCCAAAGCACTGGCGTCCCAAAGATGCATTCATGGAGATTGCGAAGGTCAATGGAAATCCGTTACCGTTGCCTCTGCATCCTTATAGCAGCGTTGCAGAGAATGGCTCAAAGCAGTTCGTACCGTCGATGAAACCCATGACATACGCTGCGCTAACTAGGGTCTATGGTCTATGCGGTGACTTGCTACATGTCCCATCGGCAGAAAAAGTATTGAACGAAAAAGTCACGCCTTTCGATTGGGATAGGTTCAAAGCGTGGGTGATTGACCTGAAGATGCTTATGCGGGGGCATGCGTTGCTTTTGCCATCGATCGAATCGTTGATCGTTTGCTCCTGGTCTGGGCTTCCTGACCACGAGCCGGAGATTATCTTAGCCGAAGGTGTTGGCGGAGCGTTCCTCAATCCTGATGGTCTAAAAGACTTTGATCTGTTGGCAGCATGACTGACCCCGCCCCCCTCCACACCCCCTCCCGCCAGCCCGGCGACCCGGACGCAGCCCTGCGCCCGCGTCGGCTCGCCGAGTTCGTCGGGCAGGAGGCGGCCAAGGGGAACCTTGCCGTCTTCATTGCCGCCGCGCGCGCGAGGGGGGAGGCGATGGATCATACGCTGTTCTTCGGCCCGCCAGGCCTCGGCAAGACCACGCTGGCGCAGATCATCGCGGGCGAGCTGGGCGTTGGCTTCCGCGCCACCTCCGGCCCGGTCATCGCCAAGGCGGGCGACCTTGCCGCGCTGCTCACCAACCTTGAGCCGCATGACGTGCTGTTCATTGACGAGATCCACCGCCTCTCGCCCGTGGTCGAGGAAGTGCTCTATCCCGCGATGGAGGACCGCGCGCTCGATCTGATCATCGGCGAGGGGCCGAGCGCCCGCTCGGTCCGAATCGACTTGCCGCCCTTCACACTGATCGGCGCGACGACGCGGCAGGGCCTGCTGACCACGCCGCTGCGTGACCGCTTCGGCATCCCGGTCAGGCTCAATTTCTACAGCCATGAGGAGCTGGAGCGCGTCGTCACCCGCGCTGCCGGGTTGCTCGGCCTCGGCATCGCCCCCGATGGCGCGCATGAAATCGCCCGCCGTTCGCGGGGCACGCCGCGAGTCGCAGGCCGCCTGCTCCGCCGCGTGCGCGACTTTGCCGATGTCGCTGGCGCGGCCAGCGTCACCCGTCATGTTGCGGACGATGCGCTCACCCGGCTGGAGATCGACCGGCTTGGCCTCGATGCCATGGACCGGCGCTATCTCACCATGATCGCAAGCACTTACAAGGGCGGCCCGGTGGGGATCGAGACCCTGGCGGCAGGCCTCGCCGAGCCGCGCGATACGGTCGAAGAGGTGGTCGAACCTTACCTGATCCAGCTGGGCCTGATCGCCCGCACCGCGCGTGGGCGGGTGCTGAACGATGGGGGCTGGACGCATCTGGACATGGCACCGCCGCAAGATTCGCTGCCGCCCCAAGGCGGGCTGTTCGACGAGAATGGTTAACCTTCCGGCTAACTGACCCCCCGATTTCGGTGCCAGTTCGGGACAGCGCCCGCGAAAATTGGCGGATTTCAGGGCAATTCCGGCGCTTTGCAGCGGCTGGCCATGGTTAACCGGATTGCCCCTCTCTGCATTCTGACATCAAAAGAAAGCTGGAATTGGGGGAGGTGCGGATGGTCCGTGCTCCTCACCACAGGCAAACAGGGTTACCGACTATGTCGCTCAAACTGGCCATCGCGAAGCTTTCCGCCGCTGCAGCGGGTGTCGCATTGCTGCAAGGCGGCGCCGTGCGCATCGCCGAGCCGCTGAACACCGATGCGCCGGAATTCAGCAGCAAGATCGACGGCAAGCTGATTGCGGTCGATCCGGAAACCGGCGCGCGCTACATCAAGACGCGCACGCCCGACCTGCCGCTGCCCGAACAGCGCCGCCGCCGGATTGTTGAGCGCACGATCGAATGCCAACCGGTCGGCCCCGCTGGCGTGGTCCCCGGCACAGCACCAAGCGTGCCTGCGGGCGCGGTGCAGGCCTATTTCGATCCGAATGAATGCCCGCCGATCGCACAGGTCGCCTATCTGCCTGCGCCCTTGCCGCCGCTTCCGCCGATTTCGGGCGGCGGTGGCCCGGTTGGTGGCTTTGGCGGCTTTGGCGGCGGGGGTTTTGGAGGCGGCTTTGGCGGCGGCTTCTTCGGCGGCTTCTTTGGCGGCGGCGGATCATCGTCCGGCGACGTTTCGGTTTCAACCACCACCTCAACCTCGGGCGGTTCTGGGGGTTCCAGCGGCGTAGTCGTCGATGTGGACATCGACAATTCGACCTCGACCACATCGTCCTCGGGCACGATCACTTCGTCCACCACGTCGTCTTCGGGCACGATCTCGTCGTCGACCGGCCAGGTTTCCACTTCGACCTCAACCGGTCAGGTGTCATCCTCGACCGGGGCGGTGTCGAGCACCAGCACCTCAGGCAATGTCTCATCGTCGACCGGTGCGGTGTCGTCGAGCACGGGCGCGGTATCATCAAGCACGGGCGCGGTGTCGAGCTCGACCGGTGCGGTTTCCAGTTCGACCGGAGCCGTGTCCAGCTCATCGGGCAATGTCTCCAGTTCTTCAGGCAATGTCTCGAGCTCGTCAGGCAATGTCAGCTCGTCCACCGGTGCGGTGTCGAGTTCTTCCTCGTCGTCATCTTCGTCTTCCTCCAGCTCCTCGTCATCGTCTTCCTCTTCATCGTCGTCATCGGGCGGGGCGACCAGCACCGGGTCTTCGGGTGATATGACCAGCAGCACCGGCAGTAGCAGCTCCTCATCGAGCTCGTCGTCATCAAGCAGCAGCGGATCCTCGGGTTCGACCGGGGGCAGCTCTTCGTCGAGCAGTTCGTCGAGCAGCAGCAGCTCTTCGTCCTCGTCCTCCAGCAGCTCCAGCGGCAGCTCGGGCGGCAACGAAGTGCCTGCGCCGCCGATGATGATCCTGTTCGGTCTCGCTGCTGCCGCGATCCTCGGTCGCCGCAAGTTCACCGACGCAGGCTAACGGCTGCAAGTGCACCAAAACAAAGGGCGGCCTCAACGGGCCGCCCTTTTTTCTTGTCCGTGGATGCGATGGTCAGCGCGGGGCGGTGACGGGCTGCGCGGATTCCTCCCAGGCAAGGATGCCGCCCGCAAGATGCAGGGCCGGCTTGCCTGTCGCAGCTGCCAGCTCCTCACCCGCAATCGCCGAGCGGCGGCCTGAGCGGCAATAAAGCACCACTTCGCGCCCGTCCGATAGATCGAGCGCGGCGGGATCGAAGCTGTCGAGCGAGATGTGCTCCGCGCCCGGAATAACCCCTTCGGCCACTTCGGCATCGGTCCGCACATCGATCAGGCGGATATTGCCCTTCTTGAGCTTTGCGGCGAGTTCCTCTGCCGTCACCTCGATCAGTTTCGGCGCGACCGGCGCGGCGCTATCGAACGCGCTGTCGCCGGTTGCGGGCGTGGCCGCCATGGCCAGCTCCACACCAAATGGCGCGCCCGGTCCGTCCTCGCCATCGCTCACCCCGCCGCGCCCATCGCCGCAAGCCACCAGCCCGAGGGCGGCAGCCGTGGCGAACAAGGCAGGGCGAAGCGTGATCATGCGCGGATTATGCCGCAAGCTTGCGCAATACGTAATGGAGAATCCCGCCGTGGCGGTAATATTCCATCTCGTTGGCGGTATCGATGCGGCACAGCGCGGTGAAGTGGAACTGCGTCCCGTCCTCGCGGGTGACCTCCACCGTGATATCTTGCCCCGGCACCAGATCGGCCAGGCCGCGGATCGAGAAGGTGTCGGTCGCTGACAGGCCGAGGGTCGAACGGGTATCGCCTTCCTTGAACTGCAGCGGCAGCACGCCCATGCCGACAAGGTTCGAGCGGTGGATGCGCTCGAAGCTCTCGACGATCACCATGCGGACGCCGAGCAGGATCGTGCCCTTGGCCGCCCAATCGCGCGACGAGCCGGTGCCGTATTCCTTGCCGCCGATCACCACCAGCGGGGTGCCGTTGTCCTTGTGGTGCATGGCTGCGTCATAGATCGCCATGGTCTCGCCGCCATAGGTCGAGAAGCCGCCTTCGACGCCTGGGACCATCTCGTTCTTGATGCGGATGTTGGCGAAGGTGCCGCGCATCATCACTTCGTGGTGTCCGCGGCGCGAGCCATAGGAGTTGAAGTCGTTCTTGGCGACCTGATTGGCCATCAGGAACTTGCCGCCCGGGCTGTCTTCCTTGATCGAACCGGCCGGCGAGATGTGGTCGGTTGTCACCGAATCGCCAAGGATCGCCAGCGGCTTGGCATCGATGATGTCCATGACTGGAGCAGGCGTCATGGTCATGCCCTCAAAGTAAGGCGGGTTGGCGACGTAGGTTGACCCAGCGCGCCACTGGTAGGTGTCCGACGGGGTGACCGTGATTGCCTGCCAGTGCTCATCGCCGTGATAGACGTTGGCGTAGCGGTTCACGAACATCGAACGGTCGATATTGGCGGCGCGGTTGGCGGCGATTTCGGCGTTGGTCGGCCAGAGGTCGGCGAGCATCACGTCCTTGCCGTCCTGGTCCTGCCCGATCGGGGTGGTGGTGATGTCTTCGGTCACCGTGCCCTTCAGCGCGTAAGCGACCACCAGCGGCGGCGAGGCGAGGAAGTTGGCGCGCACATCGGGCGAGACGCGGCCTTCGAAGTTGCGGTTGCCTGAAAGGACCGAGGCAGCGACGATGTCATTGCCGTTGATCGCAGCGCTGATCGGCGCGGCGAGCGGGCCGGAATTGCCGATGCAGGTGGTGCACCCATAGCCGACAAGGTCAAAGCCGATTGCATCGAGATGTTCTTGCAGGCCCGACTTGACGAGGTAGTCGGTGACCACCTGCGATCCGGGGGCCAGCGAGGTCTTGACCCACGGCTTGGGCTTCAACCCGCGCTCATTGGCCTTCTTGGCGACGAGGCCCGCGGCGATCAGCACGTCCGGGTTGGAGGTGTTGGTGCATGAGGTAATCGCGGCGATCACCACATCGCCATCGCCGATGTCATGGGTCGCGCCTTCAACACCCACGCGCGCAGCGGCTGCCTTGCCATAGACCTTGGAGAGGTCAGCGTTGAACAGGTCGTCCACCTCTTGCAGGATTACCTTGTCCTGCGGGCGCTTGGGCCCGGCGAGGCTGGGCACGACCGCCGCCATGTCGAGGCTGAGGGTGTTGGTGAACACCGGAACATTGGCGGGATCGAACCACATGCCCTGCGCCTTGGCATAGGCTTCGACCAGCGCGATGTTCTCTTCGCTGCGGCCGGTGAGACGCAGGTAATCGAGCGTCTTGTCGTCGATCCCGAAGAAGCCGCAGGTGGCGCCATATTCCGGCGCCATGTTGGCGATGGTGGCGCGGTCGGCGAGGGTGAGGTTGGCGACGCCCGGCCCGTAGAATTCAACAAAGCGGCCCACCACGCCGACATTGCGCAGCATCTGCACGCAGGTCAGCACCAGATCGGTCGCGGTCACGCCTTCGGCCATTGCGCCTTCGAGGTAGAAGCCGACCACTTCGGGGATCAGCATCGACACCGGCTGGCCGAGCATCGCGGCCTCAGCCTCGATCCCGCCCACACCCCAGCCCAGCACGCCCAGACCATTGATCATGGTGGTGTGGCTATCGGTGCCGACGCAGGTGTCGGGATAGGCGACCATCACGCCGTCTGGGCCTTCCGAAGACCACACGGCCTGCGCCAGATGCTCAAGATTGACCTGATGGCAGATGCCGGTGCCCGGCGGCACGGCGGTGAAGTTCTGAAAGCTCTTGCTGCCCCACTTGAGGAAGTCGTAACGCTCAGCATTGCGCTCATATTCGAGCGCCATGTTCGCTTCCATCGCCTTGGGGTGGCCGAATTCGTCGACCATCACCGAGTGATCGATCACGAGGTTGACCGGCACCAGCGGGTTGATCTTGGCGGTATCGCCGCCCAGCTTCTTGATCGCATCGCGCATCGCGGCAAGGTCAACCACGCAGGGCACGCCGGTGAAATCCTGCAACAGCACGCGCGCCGGGCGGTACTGGATTTCCTCGCCGGTGGTGGGATTGTTCTGCCAGTCGACCACCGCCTGAATGTGCTTGCGATCAACGGTGAAGCCGCCGTCTTCGAAGCGCAGCAGGTTTTCCAGCAGAACCTTCATGGAAATCGGCAGCTTGCTGATGTCGCCCAGCTGCTCAGCGGCCTTGGCCAGCGAGTAATAGGCGTAATGCTTGCCGTCCACGTCAAGCGTCTGGCGGGTGCCGAGCGAATCCTGGCCGATTGCGGTCATGGGAGGGTTCCGTCCTTTATGATTGACCCGCCCCCGATCCACCAAGGGCGCGGTTTTCGCCGCCGCTCCTGCGCTGCCACGCGCGCAAGGTCAAGGGGGAGAGCGGGGTTCAGGCCTTGTCAAATTGTCTCAAGTTACGGCGGCGACGGGTGCAGGGCGAGCAGGTCGCGTCGCCAGCCAGCATCCCGCTACGATCAGCACGGTGCCCGCCAGCGTCGGCAGGCTCACGTCCTCGCGGAAAAACAGCCAGCCAAACCCCGCCGCCCAGACAAAGCCTGAATATTCGGTCGGCACCAGCACATTGGCCTCGGCGCGGGCATAGGCCCAGGCGATCGACAGTGATCCGGCCAGAGTCAGCAAGGCTGCCGCCCCCAGCGGCAGCAGCGCGGCGCTGCTCGGCGGCTCCCACAGCAGCGGTGCGAGCGTCAGCAGCACCGCAGCGCCGATCCCGCTGTGGAAGGTGGTGATCTCCATCGGCCCGGCGACTTGCGCCTGCCGCCGGATAACGATGAAGTTATAGGCATAGAGCAGCGCCGAGATGAACAGCGCGGCGACCCCCAGCGCCGCACCTTCATCGAATTTCCCCTGCCCGATCCGACCGCCGACGATCACCAATGTGCCCGCAAACCCAAGCAGGCTTGCGCCAATCGCGTTGCGGCTGATTACTTCCCCCAGCAGGACGCGGGCCAGATAAAGCGCGATCAGCGGGGCGATGAAGCTCAAGGCAATCGCTTCTGCCAAGGGCAGGCGGGTGAGCGAGAAGAAGAAGGTCAATGCCATGAAGGCTGACACCACCCCGCGGGTGAGATGCAGCTTCATCACCGCGCGCGTCGGCATGGAAGGGCCGCGCGACAGCCAGACCGGCGCGATCAGCGCCGTGCCGATCATCGCGCGCAGCACGGTGGCGGAATAGGCGCCGATCAGCAGCGCCGCCTCTTTCATGAAGGCATCCATCAGCGACAGGAACCCCACCCCCGCCAGCGCGGCAGCGAAGGGGAGCAGGGTGGGGTTCCGGTTCGTCATCCTGCAAGCCATAATCCGGCCCAACTGCCGCGTCACGCACTTGCCGCGACTTGGCAGGCGGCTGTGCACATTAATGCCTGCGAAAGCCAAGGTGGTTGAAAGGGCCTGTCGGTACAGAGTATGAACACGCATGGACCAGACGATGCTGCATCCGGCAGCGCGCGGGGCAAAAAGGCAAAAGTGATGATAAGGTTTTCCGGCAAATTGGCAGGCAGCGCCGCGATCGCAGCCCTGTTGGCGAATGCCGCGCTGGCGCAAAACGCCGCGCAACCCGCTGCGCCCGAACGCCCGGCGCTTCAGCAGAGCGAGCAGCAGGGAGGCCCTGCGCGGATGGAAATGCCCACCCCGCGCGAAGCCTTTGAACAGGCCTTTCCGCAAGCAGCGCCCGCGCCGCTGGTGCAGACATGGACCGCTGGGCAAGCTGCACAGCTGGTTGCGGTGATTGAAGGGATTGGCGCAGAAGGCCTCGATCCCAATGACTATGATCTGCAACCGCTCAAAGTCGCGCTGGCATCTGGCCCCTCGAGCGAATTGAACCAATTGGCCTCGCAAAGCTTTGCCTGGCTGGTTGAGGATCTGCGCGATGGCCGCACCCCGATGGATGCGCGCACACAGTGGTTCGTGGTAGACCCTGATCGCGATATCTACCGCACCGGCGATATTCTGACCGAGGCGCTGACGACCGGCGATATTGCCGGCACACTCGCCAAGCTCAGCCCGACCCATCCTGACTATGCCCGGCTGCGCGCCGAACTGGCCAAGACGCCTGCCGCCAGCACGACCAAGCGCAAGCTGATCCGCGCCAATATGGACCGCTGGCGCTGGCTCGCCCGCGATCTCGGCACGCAATATCTGATCACCAACGTGCCCGAGTTTCAGCTGCGCCTGACGGTCAAGAACCGGATTATCAGCACCTATCGCACCGTGGTTGGCAAGCCGGGGCGCACCGCGACCCCGCAGCTGGCCGAAGTGGTCGAAGGCGTGGTGTTCAACCCGACATGGACAGTGCCGCAGTCGATTGTGAAGGGCGAAGGCCTCGGTGCCCGCGCTCTGGCCAATCCGGCATGGGCCAAGCGCAATGGCTATGCCGCCACCAAGGGCGCCAATGGCTATATCAGCGTCGTGCAACAGCCGGGACCGGGCAATTCGCTCGGCCAGATGAAGCTGGAAATGCCCAACGAACACGCGATCTTCTTCCACGACACCCCGTCGCGCCACCTGTTCGCGAGTGACTTCCGCGCCTTGAGCCACGGCTGCATCCGCACCGAACGCGCGCTGGAACTGGCGATGACGATGGCGATCCTGGGCAGGGGCGCGACCAAGGACGAGGCTGTCGCGATTTCAACCTCGGGCAAGTATCAGAAGGTTATGCTGGAAAAGCAATGGCCTGCCTATATCACCTATTTCACCATGGCGAGTGACATCAACGGCGAGATGGCGACCTTCAAGGACATCTACGACCGCGATGCTCCGGTGCTTGCGAGCCTCGACAAGCCACGCGTGCGCGAGCGCAGCAACGTGATCGAGGACGAGGTGATCGTGATCGAGGATGATTTGCAGGATAGCTAGGCACGGAGCAAAGTTCACAACGCACCGGCACGTTCACGAAAACATGGCCATCCGTCAGCGTTTTTGCCATGCACGCGGGCGTCCGGACGATGGGAAAGATCAACCGCTAATGTAGCCCGCCTTGGTTGCGTAGGAAACTGGTCCTGTTTCCTGACAGATCAGGCGTTGGCTTTCAAAACGCGTTGGCCGCCGCGTTGGGGCCGAATTGCAGCGGCGCGCGCTCAATCATCGCCATTTCCGGAAGCGGCTGGATCGAACCATCCTCTTCCAGCCCTAGGCTATCCGCGAACAGCAGGCGGCCGCCCGACAGGTTCGTCAGCGCGATCCGGAACTGTTCCTCGCCCATCGCGAAGCACCCATTGGAGCGACCCAATCGGCCCCACTTTTCGAGATGGCTGTTCTCGGCATAAGCCGCGCGGTGCATCACGATGTAGCGTTGCAGCGCGGCATTATTGCTCTCATCAAGCCCGCCCAGCCGCACCGAGGTGCCATAGCGGCCCTTGTACCACTCCCACGTGACATAGGCCCCGCGGCTGGTCGCGAGCGAGCCTTCGGTGTTGGAGAAGGCCTTCAGCCAGCCATCATGCTGCGGGTCTGATCCGGTGCCGTGGCTGACGTGGTAGGATTGCACCTCGGCCCGCTCAAGATTGACGAAGTGGAACCGGGGCTTGGCCGAATGGAGGCCGAAATCGGCGATGCCGACAATGTCGTGCTTCCAGATTGCATTGCCTGCGCGGGCGAGTTCGCGGGTGGCGATGTTGAACAGGATGCGGTCGCGCGGAGAACCCGGCAGGACGGAGGCAAACAGGCGCGTCGGCAAAGCCAATGCCGCCCCTGCCGCCAGAGTGCCTTTGAGAAGGTCGCGCCGCTTCATATTCCTGTAACCTACCGTGCAGGGCTTACGTTCCCAATAACGCAAATGCCCCAGTCGCTCATTTCGTCGCAGTTCTGCGTCAATTCGTGGGTTGGCCCCCCAGTCCTTGGCCAGCTTCGTGGATCGCCTTGGCCGCCATGCCAAGCCGGATCAGGTCGGGCATGGCCTGCATCACCGCCTGCCTGAACCCGCTGAACGCGGCCAGCCGCGGATCGCCCGCCGCCATCATCCGCGCGACGGTCGGCCCGGTGGGGTCGAGCCGTGACTTGGCCAGCCATGCCGCGATCTCCGGCGTCTGCGACCAGGTGCCGCGGTTCATCATGTTCATCATGAAGGCATAGGGGAAGGTTGCGGGGGTATCGGTCAGCGCGCCGGTTCGGGCGAGCTGGTTCTTGGTCGCATCATCGGAATAATGCGCTTCAAGGAAGGCGGTGAGCGCGGCACTGAAGGTTACCAAGGGCACGTGGACCGGCTGGAGCACGATGGTGTCGCCGCGAAACTGCGGCCCGCTGTTGGCCTCGGCGGTGAAGGGTACGGCGCGCGCGGTGCAATCGATGAACAGTGTGTTGTCCGGCACCGCGTGAGTCAGCTCACCGAAATGCAACGCGCCCGGTTCGATGCGCGTCACCCGACCCGTGCGGATCACTTGGGTGATCTGGCGCAGCAGTGCAATCTCGCCCTCTGAGATCACTGCATAGTGATACATCTCCGGCTTCACTGCCGGATCAATCCGCAGCATATAGCCGCCCTGTTCAAGCTGTTCGAACACCTCCTCGCCCGATTGCGCCTGCTGAAACGCTTTCAGGTGCGCCATCTGGTTTGCAACCGTTGCTTCGATGAAATCCTCGCCCGGCTGGATGAACTTGCGATTGTTGAGCCAGCTGTCGCGCGGGCGGACCCAATGGATGCGATCGGGCGCGACGCCCGCTTGGATCAGCCACACGCCCGCATCCATCGCGGTTTTGCCGCCGCCGAGGATGACGAAGCTGTGCGGAATGCTGGCGGGCGCCTTCCACAGCTCGGGCAATGCGCCCGGCGCGGCGACGCGTGCGCCCTCGTCCACCGCAAAGCTACGCTTGTGCGTGCTGGGCACCGAGGTCTGGTAGAAGGTCGCATCGACCAGCTTGCGGCGCACGGTGATGGTCTGCTCCGCGCCCGACAGCACGCCCGCAATCCGCGCGGTGCCGCTGTCGTCGCGGCCCTTGAATTCGCTCAGCCGGTGATAGGCGACCCGTCCGCTGGGGAGCAGGCGCAGGTTCATCACCTTTTCGAAATAGGCCGAAACCTCGGTTCCGCTGGCGAGCGCGTAGAGGCCCTGATTGGGGCCGTGGGTGTCGATCTGCTCGCCTTCGAAAGCCATCGAATTGACGCCGTAAAAGGCTGAGGGCTGGTGCAGCGCGACGAAGGAATAGGCATCGTTCCAGTGCCCGCCGGGCTTGGCGTGCTTATCGACAAAGGTGATGTGGCAATCCGGGTCTTCATCGAGCAGCGTATCGGCAAAGGCGAGGCCGACCGCGCCCGCGCCGACGATGAGGTAATCTGTGGTGAAGTCGGTCATTCTGTCCCCCGCGTGCTGCCGGAATCGCATAGCATCAAGCATGCGGCGCCGCGCGTGCATTTTCTGCCGCCATCGCCAGCATTGATCGCGCATGGCGAGCGGCGACCGCGCGCGCATCATCGCCATATCCGCCGCCGAGCGCGCTCGCGATGGGGAGGCTCAGGCGGCGCGCTTCCCGCACCACGAAGCGGTCCCGCGCCTCCAGTCCGGCATCGGTCAGTGCAAGTCGCCCGAGCTTGTCCTCGACATGGGGATCGACTCCGGCCTGATAGAGCACGAAATCGGGCGCGAAGTCTGCGATCACCTCGGGCAGGTGGCGGGTCAGGGCTTCCATATAGCCATCATCATCCACCTCGTCCGGCAGGGCGACATCACGGCTTGAGCGGGCCTTCCTTAGCGGGAAGTTCTTCTCGGCGTGGAGCGAAAGCGTGAAGATGTCGGCGCGACCGGCGGTGAGGCTGGCGGTGCCATCGCCCTGATGCACGTCGAGATCGACGATCAGGACGCGGCGCGCGTCGCCCTCGGCTATCAAGCGGTTGGCGGTGACGGCGAGATCGTTGAACACGCAGTATCCCGCTCCGGTGTCATGCAGCGCATGGTGGCTGCCTGCGGCAGAGTTGGCGGCATAGCCGTGCTCGCGCGCCAACTGCGCCGCGAGCCAGGTGCCGCCATTGGTGTGGCGCACGCGGCTGGTGATTGCGGGGGTGACGGGGAAGCCGATCCGGCGCTCCTTGTCGCGTGGGACTTGGGCGCGGAACACTTGGTCAACATAGTCCGGGCAATGCACCGCTTCGAGCCATTCGCGCGGCATCGGCTGCGGTGCATGTTCGGTGATTGCTGCGCCGCTGCTGCGTAGCTCTTCCATCACCAGATAGTACTTGTCGAATCGGAACGTGCCACGCTCAGGGCGCGGGGCCATATAGTCAGCGTGGTGGACGACGTGCAGCATTCAGCTTTTCGCCCCCGTCCCTGTCTGTTGGAGACACAGGTTACACTGTCCAGAAACAGAAAACCCGGCTCGCGCGGCATTGGCAGCACAGGTGGAAAGAGGGAGGGGTGGCATAAGCATCATGCGCAGGGTCATGCCAGCTTCACGCGCTGTAGGACAGACTCACAGCCAGCCTGAATGTTCGGCGAGGATTTTTGCGCCCAGCCCGATCAGAATCACGCCCCCGGCACGTTCAGCCCAAGCGCCAAGGCGGTCGCCCGCGATGCGCCCCAGCCACACGCCCGCGCCGCTCATGATGACAGTCACCAGTCCGATCAGCGCAGCAGCGATCAGCGGCGCGACGTCGAGCGTGGGCAGGGTGATCCCCGCCGCCAGCGCATCAACACTGGTCGCCACCCCGGCCACAAGCAACGCCTTGCCGGTGAGCGCGCGCGCAGCCTCTTCCTCGCCCACATGCCCGCCGAGCATCCGGACCCCGAGGAAGGTAAGGAGGCCAAAGGCGATCCAGTGATCGACGGCTTCGATATATTCGAAAGCGACCGCCCCGATCCCCCAACCGATCAGCGGCATCACCCCCTGAAACACCCCAAAGGTCAGCGCGATGGCGGGCGCCCCGCGCGCACCAGGCCGAAACCGCGCACCTTGGGTGAGCGCGACAGCAAAAGCGTCCATCGCCAGCGCGAGCGCGAGGAGGAGGGCTTCGATCATTGGGCGTTTTGCCCGAACTGCGCCAGAGCCGTGCGCTTTTCGCGTCGCTTAACCGCCGAACAGGCGAGCAAGGAACGAGCGTGGCTTCTTGGCCACCAGTTGCGATTGCAATTCTCTGCAGCTGTCTTCGGCACCTTCGAATTCGTCATGTTTGAACCCGCAATAGGACGCCGCAAGCTCCAGCGGAATTTCGAAGATAAAATCAGCTGCATCTCCCGGGTTCGCTTCGTCGTCCCGCTTCTGCTCGGCCCGCTTGGCCTGTTCGATCTCCGCAGCGTGATCGGGAATAGCCCCAATGCGCGCCAGGTGAGCCAGATCTTTGTCTCCCTCGTGCCAGATCTTCCAGACCATTTCGCCTGCTTCGAACCAGCGCGCATCCGAATACATGACTGTCTCGTTCACATGCACGCCGAGCAGCGGGAATGCTCGCGACAGGACAATACAGCGAGCATCATCAAAAAATGCTTCGTCATTCGACCAAATGATGGTCCAGCCCGGCTTCGCAGTCACTAAGCAGAGATCAAAGTCCGGGTACGCGTCGGTCTCGCCGGTCTTGACCGCGTACAGCGCCGCGAGGACGGTCTCTTCCGAAGCCTCAGTTGCGATCCAGCTGATCCTAAACCCCACTCTAACCTACCCCGCTCAATGGAAATGAGTTCAGTTCGTTGTAAATCGCATCCTCGCTGCGGCTCGCGGCGTTGCGCCAGCTCGTGGCGGTGTCTGCGTTCACCAGCTTTCCATCACCAGTCAGCACAAGCACAGCGGGGGTGCCGGGGAAATCGTTGAGCCCAAACCGCCGGGCGATGTCGAGATTATGCCCGTCGCCCGATTGCGGCATCCCGACATTGACGAACACCAGCTCGTAACGTTCGGCCACCAGCGCAGTGAAGCGCGGGGTTTCGAGCCATCCCGCCAGCGCGCGGCTATCATGGCACCAGTTGGCGCCCATCACCAGCAGCACGCGTTTGCCATTCGCAGCCGCGCGGGCGAGCGCCGCGTCCACGTCGCCCATCGCATCGGGCTTTACGTCATAGACGCGCGCCTCGGGGTGGGCCGGTGCGGCGGCGGTCTTGGGGGCAGGCGTCGCCGCACAGGCGCAAAGCGCCAGCGCGAGACTTACGGCAACCGCGGCGCGGATCACTCGGCGGCTTCAGCGGGCTGGGCGTGGGGATCGAAGGCGGTCGCTTCGCCCGCTTCGATGGCGGCGGCCTTTTCCTCGACCAACTTGACGATGTGATCGAGCATCGCCTCGTCATCAATCGCGTGGGCCTTCATGCCCGACAGATAGACCATGTGCTTGCCATTGCCGCCGCCGGTGAGGCCAATATCGGTCTCGCGTGCTTCGCCCGGGCCGTTGACGACGCAACCGAGCACGCTGAGGCTCATCGGCGTTTTGACATGTTCGAGCCGCTTTTCGAGCGTTTCCACCGTGCGGATCACATCGAACCCCTGCCGCGAGCAGCTCGGGCACGACACCACCCGCACACCGCGGGTGCGCAGGCCCAATGCCTTGAGCATGTGGTAACCGACCTTGATCTCTTCCTCAGGCTCGGCGGACAGCGACACGCGGATGGTGTCGCCGATGCCCGCCCATAGGAGCGAGCCCATGCCGATGCTGGACTTCACCGTGCCGCCGATCAACCCGCCTGCTTCGGTGATGCCAAGGTGCAATGGGCAATCGACCGTTTCGGCAAGGCCATGATAGGCCGCGACCGCAAGGAACACGTCGCTGGCCTTTACCGCCACCTTGTATTCGTGGAAATCATGATCCTGCAACAGCTTGATGTGATCCAATGCGCTTTCGATCAGCGCTTCGGGGCAGGGCTCGCCATATTTTTCTAACAGGTCTTTCTCAAGGCTGCCCGCATTAACGCCGATGCGGATCGCGCAGCCATTGGCCTTGGCGGCGCGCACAACTTCGGCGACACGCTGCGAGGAGCCGATATTGCCGGGGTTGATCCGCAGACACGCCGCGCCAGCATCAGCCGCTTCGAGTGCGCGCTTGTAGTGGAAGTGTATGTCGGCGACGATCGGGATGCGGGACTCGCGGGTGATTGTCTTGAAATCGCGGGTCGATTCCTCGGTCGGGCAGGACACGCGGATAATGTCCGCGCCCACTTCCTCGCACCGGCGGATCTGGTCGAGCGTCGCGCGCACGTCCTCGGTCGGGGTGTTGGTCATGGTCTGCACGGTGATCGGCGCATCGCCGCCCACGGGGACATTCCCCACCATGATCTGACGCGATTTGCGCCGTTCGATTGTGCGCCAGGGCCGAATGGAAGACATGGGCTGCTATATAGACGCGCACAGGTGACGGGGCAATGACCCGTCAGCAGGCTTGACTTGGCCGCGCCTGCCTTCAGTCTGCCCGCGAAAGGGGAGAGACCATGCTGACCAATAGCTCCACCGAATTGCGCAGTGCCTCGCCCAGCCTGATCATGCGCGCGGTCAAATGGGTGATGGCGCGCAGCACGCCGGTGTTTCCGCATGACGCCGCGGGGTTTCACGCACGGCTGGCCGGGCGCAAATTGCCCGCTGACGCGCCGATGCCGGAGAGTTTCCGCCGCCGGTTCGCGGTTAGCGATTGGGAGGCCGCCGGGCATCCGGTGGTGACGATCCACCCCAAGGGCGGGCCCGGAAACTGGCACATGCTCTACTTCCACGGCGGCGGGTTCGTGCAGCCGATGTTCAAGGTGCATTGGCCGCTGGTCGCCGAGATGGTGAAACGATGCGGGATCAGCGTCACCGTGCCGCTCTATCCGGTGGTGCCCGAAGCCCCGCATACGGCGCAGGATGCCGTGGCCGATGCCGCCTTTACGAAGCTCGCCGAGACGGTTGATCCTTCGCGGATCATCCTCAACGGCGACAGCGCGGGCGCGCATATGGCATTGAGCCTTGCGCTGCGTCTTGCACGGGCTGGCGGGCCCCAGCCGGGCAAGCTCGCGCTGTTCGCCCCGTGGCTAGATTTGGGCCTCGCCGATCCCGCCATCGCCGCGGTCGAGCCGCATGACATCATGCTCAAGATCGGCACCTTGCGTGCTTGCGGGGCGATGGTGGCTGCGGGGCGGGGGATGGATGATCCGGCGGTAAGCCCGCTCTACGCGTCGGCGCAAGACCTCGCGCAGCTGCCCCCGACCCGCATCTTCACCGGGCGGCACGACATCTTCATCGTCGATTCGCGCAGTTTCGTGGGCAAGCTGCGCGCTGCCGGGGTGGACGCGAAGCTCTACGAATACGAAGCCGCGCCGCATGTGTTCATGGCGATCACCCCGACGCGCGAGGCCAAGGATGTGTTCGGGTTGCTGGCCGAGTTCCTCGCGGACTAGCTCGGGTATTTCACCCCGGTCGCGTCCTCACTCAGCGCCCAAAGCTGTTCGGCATAGCTGGGATTGAGCGCATAGGTGCGCACGCCGCCCTTGGACGAGACATCGTCGACCTCGGCGACATGGCAATCCTCGCAATAGACGCCGCCTTGGCCTTCGAGCTCCGGCGCGGTTGCGGCCCAGCAGCTTGTCGCCGCGCCTTGCGGGATAGTCTTCCATGCAAACCCGCTGTCGCTGGTGGTTACCCGTGCGATCAACGCTTCCATCATCTCGGGCGTCATGTGGCGGCCGAGATTGGTCTGAATTCCGCCCGGATGCACCGCATAGGCGTGGATGCCCAGCACCGCGAAGTGTTGCTCCAGCCCGACGGTGAACAGGATATTGGCGGTCTTGGACTGGCCGTAGCTTGACCACGGGTCATAAGGGCGATGGACGAAATTGGGGTCGTCAAAATGAACCGGGCCCATGTGGTGGCCGCGGCTGGAGAGGTTGACGATGCGTTTGGTCGTGCCGCGCTCGATCAGCGGCATCAACTCACCGGTCAGCGCGAAGTGGCCGAGATGGTTGGTGCCGAACTGCATCTCGAAGCCATCCTTGGTGTGGGTGAAGGGGGTGGCCATCACGCCCGCGTTGTTGATCAGGATGTCGATCTTGGCGAAGCGTTGGCGCGATCGCGAGGTGGAGGCGCGGATGCTTTCTAGCGAACCGAGATCGACCGTGATCGTATCGAGTTCAGCCGACGGCACATCAGCGCGGATTGCGGCCACCGCTTCGTCCAGCTTGGCCTGATCGCGGCCCGCCATAATCACGTGAGCGCCCTTGGAGGCCATCGCGCGCGCGGTTTCCTGACCCAGCCCGGAGTTCGCCCCGGTTATGAACACCGTGCAGCCTGACAGGTCCTTGCCTTCCAGCACCTCGTCAGTGGTGGTTGCCCAGCCAAATCCGCTCATCATCCCGCTCCTTGTGGTTATAGTTTCAATTCGTAGAGGAATTCCGGATCGAAGTGGTCGCCCACCTGAAAGGTGATGTCGGCGATCTTGCCGAAGCCATAGCGCTGATAGAACCGCTGCGCGCCGTAATTCTCGGCATAGACCGACAGCAAGACCGCATCATGACCGCGCTCCCGCGCGACGCCGAGCGCCCAGTCCATCAGCTGCGTGCCGATCCCGCCTCCGGTGCGCCCGGGCAGGGCGTAAAGCTGGCCGAGTTCAATGGGATCGCGCGCGTCCGAGTAGTCCACGTAGTGGCTGGGGTAACGCAGCTTGCAATAGGCGATGAGCTCGCCTGCATCCTCGACAAGGCAGTGGGTGCAGCGTGTCCCCGCGATTTCCTCGGCCACGGCCTCGGGGGAATGCACCTGTTCGAGGAAAGCGTTGAGGTCTGCCTCGCTGTAAAGCTCACCGAAGGCAGCGATGAAGGTTTCGGCACCCAGCGCGGCAAGCGCGGGGGCATCGGCGAGTGTGGCAGGGCGCAAGATCATGCGCCACGCCCTAGCGTGCAGATGTCGCATTGTTAAGCTGGCGAAAGGCGCAGGGGCGCGTTACACCTTGCGGCCATGAAAAAACTGATCGCCGCTATAGCGCTCGCCCTCTTGGCCCAACCCGCTCTCGCCGAAGATGCGCCCAAGTGGTCGCTGGCGATCCACGGCGGGGCAGGCACGCTCGATCCCGACAAGATGACGCCCGAAAAGCGCGCTGAGTATGAGGCCGCCTTGCAGGCCGCGCTCGATGCCGGAGCCAAGGTGCTGGCTGATGGCGGCAGCGCGATGGACGCGGTGAAGGCCGCGATCATCCCGATGGAGGATTCGCCGCTGTTCAATGCCGGCAAGGGCGCGGTGTTCACCTGGGACGGGACCAACGAGCTCGACGCCTCGATCATGGACGGGCGCGACCGTAGCGCCGGGGCTGTGGCGGGGGTGAAGACGGTCAAGAACCCGATCCTGCTGGCCGATACGGTGCGGACCCAGAGCGAGCACGTATTCCTGATGGGCGCGGGCGCGGAGGCCTTTGCGGTCGAGAAGGGCTTTGCCGTCACCCCGCCCGAATATTTCGCCACCCCGGCGCGGCGCGAGGCGTTGGAGCGGTTGAAGGCGGAGCAGCTCTCGGCGCTGGATGTTGATCACAAGTTCGGCACGGTCGGCGCGGTGGCGTTGGACCAGAGCGGCAACATGGCGGCGGGCACATCGACCGGCGGGCTGACCGGCAAGCGCTGGGGCCGCGTGGGCGATGCGCCGGTGATCGGCGCGGGGACATATGCGGATAACCGGAGCTGCGCGGTGTCGGCGACGGGGTGGGGGGAATACTTCATCCGGGTGGGCGTGGCGCATGAAATTTGTGCGCGCCTCAGGCGCGGGTCTGTGGCGATCTTGGCTTCCCGTTCGGGACAGGATGCGGAGACCCTTCAAGCTCACCTCCCCACTTTGCCTCCAATGCGCGCACAAACTGCGCAGCTTGTGGCGAACGCCGTCATGGCCGAAGTCGCCGAACTCGGCGGCGATGGCGGGGTGATCTTAGTCACGCCCGAGGGCCATGCGATCTTCAGCTTCAACACCACCGGCATGTATCGCGGCCGCGCGACCAGCGCAGGTGTGAACGAGGTGGCGATTTTTGGCGGTGAGGAGAAGGCTTCAGATACGCCGGATCATTGATCCTAAACCCCGTTCGCCTCGAGCGAAGTCGAGAGGCCCTAGAACAGGTGTCTCGACTACGCTCGACACGAACGGATGTCGGTCAATACACCTTCCCCACAAGCGGCAATCCGCGCTCGGGCTCGGCGAATTCCTTGATCACCTTGCCGATGCGCGAAAATGCCAATTCCGCGCGGGCCTGCATCGTGTCCGCCGGGCCGCGCGCGCGGAAATAGGCGGCGAAGGTGATCGGCGGCTCGCCCTTCGGCCCTTCGGCAAACCCGATATCATTGTAATTGCCTTCGGTGCCGACCAGCCCGCTACTGCCGGTCTTGTCGCCTGCGACCCAGCCTTCTGGCAGGCCAGCGCGCACGCGTTTAAGGCCGGTTTCGGTGCCGATCATCCAGCCCTTCAGCTCGGCCCGCGCGATGTCGGGCAGCACATCGCCATAGACGAGTTTCGCCACGGTGCGCGCCATCGCGGCTGGCGTTGTGGTGTCGCGGAATTCGGCGGGGGGAACGATGTTGAGCTCCGGCTCGATCCGGTCGAGACGGCTGATGTCATCCCCGATGCTGCGCCAGAACGCGGTGAGCGCCGCCGGGCCGCCGAGTTCTCGCAGCAGCACATTGGCCGCCGGGTTGTCCGAGGTGACCTGCGCTGCCCGTGCCAATTCGCGCAAGCTTGCGCCCGTCCCGATCCGCTCGCGGGTGAAGGGGGCGTAGGGCACCATTTCGGCCTCGCTCCATGTCACCCGCCGGTCGGCATCCACCAATCCGGCGGCATGGCGCTGGAGCAGCAAGGCCGCAAGCGACAGCTTGAAGGTGGACGCCATCCCGAAGCGCTGGTCGCGGTTGATGCCGACCGCCATGCCGCTGACCGAGTTATAGAGTTCGACGCCAAGCGTTCCGCCCGCAACCGCCTCAATCAGGCGCAGCTCCGCAGCCAGCCTGCCAATCGGGCTTTGATCGGGCGGAATGCACGCGCCCGCGCTCAGGGCCAGCGCGCCGCCGATGAAAAACCGCCGATTGATCGTCATGAAAACTTGTCCGCCTTGCGCTTGCCGAACCGCATCTCGCCTTCGAGCTTCGCACGCAATTGCGCGTAGAAGGCTTCGAGGAAGGCGCGTTCGTCACCTGCGCCCGGTTCCCAGCCGATCTTGCGGCAGATCGTGGCGTGCACCGTGGCGAGCGCATCGGGCTGGGCATCGCGCAGCATCCGTTCGAGCGTTTGCAGCTCTTTCTCGCCATAGACCGCCAGCTCCGCCTCGCCAAATTCGTAGCGCACCCCCGTCACATCGCTGGTGCGGCGAGCGTTGGCGGCGCCTTGGGTGCTGAGCACCTTGCCGAGTTTGGTGCGAGGGCGTTCCACCACCCAGGTGCCTGCGACAATATCGCCCGCCCGCAGGCTGTCGCGATTGAAGAAGGGGAACAGCAGGAACAGCGCGAACCAAGCCGTCATAACCCAGCCCAGGGGTCCAACCTCCAGATTGGAGTCGCTGTTCAAGATCGCGAGGATCAGCAGGGTAAGCAGCGGGTAAAAAATCTCGATATCGCGCAGCAGGTTGCGGGCGATCACGGCTTCGGGGGTCAGCCGGTTGCTGCCGCGCGCGGCGACCCGGATGCCGGTGATGCGCTTGCCAAGCGTCGCCCCGCGCGGGCCAAGTTCCTGCACCAGAAAATAGCCATACCACACGCAGAACCCGAGCAGAACCAGCATGATCTGCATGAATTCCTGTGCGCCGCGCGGTGCTTTGGCGGGATCAAGATTGGTGCCTTCCAGCAGACCGCCGGCAATCCACAACAACAGCAACTGCGCCGCCACCAGGCCGAAGACAATGATCATGACGTCCAGCATCAGCGCCCCGGCCCGGCTGCCGCGCGAAGCCAGCGTGATCGGCAGGGCGATGCCTTCGGGCGTCATCAGCGTCCGCGCGCGTTTCTCGGCCATGGGATTGGCGATGCTCATGCGCTGGCCTCGACCATGTCAGCGGTTGGCTTGGGCCGGTAGAGAAAGAAGTAGGTCAGCCAGAACAACAGCATCGTGCCGCCAATCATGAACCGGTTGGCAGCGCCTTCGACCAGTTGGCGGGGGAAGGCTTCAAGAAAGGCGGCGACGATCATCATGATCACCACGCCCACCATCACCACCGCGCTGCGCCGACCGGCCTGCGCGGCCGCCTCCAGCACAGGGCGCGTGCCGGGGAAGGCCATCGCCCGCCCAATATGCAGCCCCGCTGCGCCGGACAGCATGATGCCGAAAATCTCGGTCGTGCCGTGGACGCTGAGCCACGCCGCAAGCTCCACCAGCAGCCCCTCTCCGGCAAACAGCCACAGCACGGCCCCCAACAGCGCCATGTTGTGCACGATCAGCATCAGCGACGGGATGCCGAAAGCAAAGCCAAGCGCGAAGGCCAGAATGCACACCGCCGAATTGTTGCTGAACAATTGTGCGGCGAAGGTTGATAGACCCGCCGCGTTCTGCTCGGTCGCCAGCGTTGCGGCCAGTTCTTCGCGGCTTGCCCCCGGCACGCGGTTGCCCGACATGCCGACGGGCACAAGCCGGTAATACCATTGTTCATTCTGCGCGACGAGCAGCCAGCCGACAATTGCCCCGGCCACCATCACGAACAGCGCGATGCAGATGTCCAGCCAGATTTCGCGCACCGCGCGGCTCCATCCGCCCAGCAGAAAGCTGCGGAACCAGCGCGAAAAACCCTGCCGCGGCCCATAGACCTGAAACCAGGCGCGCTGCACCAGCCCTTCGAGATAGCCGAGCGTGGCCGCATCAAGCGAAGTCTCGCGGGCCACCGCAAGGCTTGATGCCGCGGTGCGATAGAGCGTTGGCAGCGCCAGCAGATCATCATCCGCGATCCGCCGCAGCCCGCCGCCTTCCATCCGCTTGACGATATCCTCCAGCCGCCGCCATTCGCCTTCGCGTTCCAGCCGGAAGCGGTCAGACCGCAGGGCTGCGCTTTCAATGTCGGGCGGGGCGGCCACCTGACCGCGTCCGAACCACGAGGAGATCACTGGTGCCTTCATCCGCCCCTCACCCTATCGCCTCGCTGGCCCGGATGGCAAAGTAGCGGTCAATCAGGCGCGGGCCAATCGCATCCCATGGCGCTTCGACAACGTCGATCCCCATCCGCCGTAGCCGGGTGAGCACCAGCTTGCGCTGTTGCAGCAAGGTATCAGCCGTGACCGAGCGGGCGATGGTGGCAAGATCGCCGGGGCGGGCGGCGATCAAGCCTTCGATCTCGCTGTCGGCGATGGTGACGAACAGCACCAGATGCTTGTCCACCAGCCGCCCTAGGCTTTCCACCATCAGTTCGGCACTGGTGGGGTCGGTGAAATCGGAATACAGCACCACCAGCGACCGGCGCTTCAGCTTGGACGCCAGCGTGGCCAACGCGAGGGTGAAATTGGGTTCGGCCGCGGTGTAATCGAGCCCGGCGGCGGCGCTTTGCAAGCGGTGGAAGGCGCGGGCATCGCCGATGAAGGGGGTCATCAATTGCGGACGCTGGGCAAAGCCGAACAGCGCGCATTTGTCCCCGCCCTTCAGCACCACATAGGCGCAGGTGAGCGCGGCGGTGACGGCGCGGTCGATGCGGGGCAGGCCATCCACCGGCTCGCACATCGCCTGCCCGCAATCAAAGGCGAAGACGATCTGGTTGTTGCGCTCGCTTTCGTTCTCGCGGGCGTAGAGGCGTGAGTGGCGGGCGCTGGCCTTCCAGTCGATCCGGCGGCGGTCCATGCCGGGTTCGTATTCGCTCAAAGCCTCAAACTGCGTGCCTTCGCCGCGAATGCGCCGGGCGATCAGGCCCAATTGCGCGTTGCGCAGGAAGGTCTGCAAGTCGGGCGAGCGGACCGGCGACAGATCGGGCCAGATGCGCACCGCCTGCTCAAGCGGATAATCCACCTGCCGTGCGCCAAGGCCCAGCGGCCCTTCCCAGCGCAGCCATGCCCGGGGCACTTCTGCCGTGCCACGACGGTCGGCGGTCAGGGTGGTTTCTCCGCGCCAGTCGCCATGATCGGGCCGGGGCGCAAGATCGACCAAGATCCGCCCGCCCGAAGCAAGCCGGGGATCGCAAGCCAGTGCGGCAGCCACTTTGCTGCGGCGTCCGCTGGAAAAGCGCGCTGTAAAGGCGAGGTTGGCCGGTTGGCCGACCTCGACATCAGCAGGAGCATGAATGTCCCACCCCGCGTTCCGCCCCGCGATCAGCGCATCGGCGGCGACCAGCACCAACAGCGCGCCCGCTATCATCGGAGCGATCACCCATGCGCCGGGAGCAGTCGCCGCGATTACCAGCGCAATCGGTGCCAGCCCCGCGACCAGCCACGCTGCCCGTTCGGTCGGCGCGACGATCAGCAGCGGCCGCAAGGGCAGCAGCAGGATATTCAGGATCAGGCGAAGAATGCGGATCACGTCAGCGCCCGATCACCGGGGGGCTTCGGTCGCTTCGACCAGATCGGCCACCAGCGCTTCCATATCGCGGCCTTCGATTTCGGCGGCGGGGCTGAGCGTCAGTCGGTGGCGCAGCACCGGCACGGCGAGCGCCTTGACATCATCGGGGATCACATAGGCGCGGCCTTCCAGCGCCGCGCGGGCGCGGGCGGCCCCGGCCAGCAGCACGGCGGCACGCGGCGATGCGCCGACGGTAAGCTCGCTGTGGTCTCGCGTGGCGCGGATCAGGCGCACGACATAGCGGGTAATCTCGTCCGCCACAGTCACCTGCGACAGCGCGCTGCTCGCCGCGACGAGCCCGGCGGAATTGGTGACGGCACTGACACCCAGATCAGCCGGGCGCTGCGGGCCGGAGCGCTGGCCATAGGTCGAAACGATCCGCGCCTCTTCCTCCTCGGCGGGGTAGGGCACCAGCAGCTTGAACAGGAAGCGGTCCAGCTGCGCTTCGGGCAGGGGATAGACGCCCTGGTTTTCGATCGGGTTCTGGGTCGCTACCACCATGAAGCGCGGCGGCAGCTGGTGGGTTTCCCCGTCCAGCGTCACCCGGCGTTCCTGCATCGCTTCGAGCAGCGCGGCCTGCGTCTTGGGCGGGGTGCGGTTGATCTCGTCCGCCAGCAGCAGATCGCAGAAGATCGGCCCGCGCGTCAGGGTGAACTGGCTCGTCTGGAAGTTGAACAGGTTGGAGCCGAGAATATCGCCCGGCAGCAGATCGGGCGTGAACTGGATGCGGCCGAAATCAAGGCCAAGCGCGGTCGCGAAGGCATTGGCAAGGAAGGTCTTGGCGGTCCCCGGCGGGCCTTCAAGCAACACGTGACCTTCCGAGAGCAGCGCGGTCAGCAGCAAGTCGACCATCGGCTCCTGCCCGACAATCGCCTTGGCGATTTCGGCGCGGATCGCGTCGGCAAGGCTGCGGACGTCAGAAAGGCTCATTGTCATCGGGCTATTTCCCCTGAGATAGCTTGGTGTTGAGATCATCGAGCGCCCGTGCAGCGCTGAGAATATCGGCGGGCTTGCTGGCAGCCTCCATCCGCGCGGCGCGGCGGGCGAAGGGCTCCTCGCTTGGCAGGCGGCGGGCAAGCGCGGCGTCAATCGCCTCGCGGTCATGCCGGGCCAGGCCTAGTTTCTCGGCCACGCGCCGGGCCGAAAGCGCCGCATATGGCGCGCCCAGCAGCCTCAGACGGCGGGCTCGCAGGATCAATCCCGCGCCGTTGGCGATCAGCCGCTGCTTGCCAAACGCAATCGCCGGACCACCGGCCGCCGCCGCCGGGCCAAAGCGCTGAAATGCGCGCCAGCCGATGATCAACAGCGCCATGATCAGGCAGAGCGTGGCGGCGAGGAAAGGCGGGCGGAACGCCAGCGTCAACAGGTTCTCCGAGGCGCCAAAGCCGTTCAGCGTCATGTCAAAGGTGACACCGGTAATGTCGCCATCATAGGTCAGATCATTGATCAAGGCGATGGCAGCGGCAGCGCGGTTGGCATCCGCCAGCCCGTAATTGTTCACCAGATCGGCATCAGTAACGAAGACCGTCCAATGCGATTCTTCGTAATAGGTGCTGCCTTCCTCCCCCACGATCTTCAGCGCCAGAGCATGGCCCGCGGCATCGGTGATCATCGCCTCGTGCTGAGGATCATCTTCGCCATACAGGATCGTGCGGGTCGGCATGCTCCCGGCTTCGCCCATGCCATCCCAATTCGGGGCCTCGTCCGTTTTCAGCTGTTCCAGTGTGTGCTTAATTGTGTAGGGCGCGGGCAGCTTGGCCGTCCATTCATTGGCGAAGGCCTGGCCCAAGGTGACCCAGCCGGGCTTGAACTTGGCGCGGACCTTTTGCGGCAGATCGATTGGCGGCGGGCTTGCGTCCCACTTGGGCAGGATCACCAGCGTCGGACCAAATTGCTCACGCTTTTTCAGTAGCTTGGCGAATTCTTCGGGATCGGTGAATTGCGGGGGTGCCAGCACCAGCAGATCATAGGTCTCAAGATCGGAAGGGTTGCGCGAACGTTCGGCCTCGAAGCCTTCGGCTTTGACCAACCGGACCAGCCCGGAATAGCCATTAAGCCCATTGCTTGAGGCATTGGCCGCGCCGGTATTGCCGCTCCCGCCAAAGTCCTCGCCCTCGGCGATCAGCCAGATCAGCGCGACGAACAGGGCAAAGCCTACCGCAATCAGCGCAAAGGCGCCAAACCGCGAAAAGGCGACAGGCTGAGCCCCGCTCATGCCGTGCGGCTCCGGGTGTTGAGCCGGGCGAGCGCGAATTCGGCGTAGGCGGAACGGGCGGCCTCCCAATCGGCCCGCTCCAGCGCGCGCAAGGCGAACAGGCTGCGCTCGACCCGCTCGGCAATCACCCGGAAGGCGGCGCGGGCGGCATCAGGCAAGGCGGGCAGCGCCGCCAGTTCGCGCGCGGTGCTGGATGGTTCCACCCAATCGGGGCGCACCGCGATGATATGGCCCACGCTGCGCTGGAGCAGCAGGCGGGTCGCCTCGTCAAACCGGCCTTCGGCTGCGAGCCGATCTGCATCTTCGAGCAGCGCCAGCGTGGCCGCCCGGTCAGGCTGCCATTCGGTCTCTGCCTCGGCGGCGGCTTTCGCCCGGCGGTTGCCCGCGCCCGGCCCATACATCCGCACCAGCATCACCACGGCAAACCCGATCGCAGCGGCTAGCAGCGCCCATTGCAGCCACCACCACGATGCCCCGATCAGCTCGCCCAGTGGCGCAAACACTTCGGCCAGAAAATTGAAGATGTCGGCCAGCATCCGTTCAAACCAGCTTGGCACGCGCGTGGGGACTTCGGGGATGTTGACGGGGCTGAACTGGATGTCGCCATCGGCACGCAGCTCTTCCCACCCCGATGGGGATGATGCGCCTGAATTGGCTGGCGATTCGGGAGTGGTGGGCGTGGCCGGGACGGTCATTCGTCGCAAGTGGTGGCACGCCTGCCGCACGTGCGCAACCGGGAAACCGCGCCGCCCGCCAGTCGCCCGGCCTTATCCGCGTGGGCGTGCTTGTGCGTAACTGCCCAGAATGCGCAATTCCTTGGAATGGAACGCGCATTCTTCCAGCGCCCGGTCCACCGCCGGATCGCCCGGCGCGCCGATGATATCGGCATAGAAGGTGGTCGCGGCAAAGCTGGTGCCCTGCTGATAGCTTTCCAGCTTGGTCATATTGACCCCGTTGGTCGCAAACCCGCCGAGCGCCTTGTAAAGCGCGGCGGGGATGTTCTTCACTTCGAAGACGAATGTCGTCATCACAGGCGCGCCCTGCAGTGCTGCCACGTCCAGTGGCGCGGGCGCGAGGATGACGAAACGAGTCATATTGTCGGGGCTGTCCTCGACGTTATGCGCAATGATCCGAAGGCCATAAAGCTCCGCAGCGATGGCCGGTGCGATGGCTGCCACCGTAGGGTCGCCGCGTTCGGCGACATAGGCGGCCGCCCCGGCGGTATCGGCGTGACTTAGGGGGACAATGCCGCGTTCCCGCAGGAAGCGGCGCGATTGGCCCAGCGCCTGCGGGTGGCTATAGGCAGCCTCAAACGGGCCATCGCCGGTAGCCATCAGCGCATGGCTGATCGGCATGAAATGTTCGCCAATAATGGCAAGGCCGCTTTCAGGCAGCAGGAAGTGGATATCGGCCACCCGCCCGTGCTGCGAATTTTCGATCGGGATGATCGCCTGCGCCGCCCGCCCATCCTTCACCGCGTCCAGCGCATCCTCAAAGCTGAAGCACGGCAGCGGCAGCATGTCGGGCCGGGCCTCCGTGGCGGCGCGGTGCGAGTTGGCTCCGGGTGAACCCTGATAGGCAATCGTCCGCGTTGGCTCAAGATCAGCGGCGGCGCGCATCCGGTCGACGAGCGCAAGGGCGGGGGCGGGAAAGGATCGCATAGGGCACTGGCTGCTATAGCCCCGCGTCGGTGGCGGCAAGCCTGATTGCAAAGCTTGCAAGGATTGATGGCACGATCAGTCTTGCGCGCGTGGACGCCCGACACTATGGGCCTGCCTCGATGACACAGGACAATTCTTCGCAAGATAAAGCCGCGGGCCAGAATGGTGGCGGCGATCTGTTCAACACTGCCGCAGGCTGGGTGCTGTTTGCCGCCGGCCTGGGCCTGGGTCTTTCGATCCTGTCAGGCAAGTATTTCCACGGCGATGATCCGCAGCGCCCGGAAAAGCTCGGCTATGTGATCGAAGGCGCGGTTGAAGAAGGCGCTGGCCCGGCAGAAATGTCGATGGCCGAAGCGCTCAACACAATGCCTGCCGCCGATCTGATTGCTGCGGGCGAAAAGGCCTATGCCAAGTGCCTGAACTGCCACACGGTCGATGCGGGCGGGGCCAATGGCATCGGCCCGAACCTCGCTGGCGTGATGGGCGGCCCCGTAGCAGCCAAGCCGGGCTTCGCCTACAGCGCAGGGTTGAAGGAACTGGGCGGCAATTGGGATTGGGACCGGATGAATGACTGGCTCAAGAACCCCAAGGCCTATGTCGCGGGCACCAAGATGAGCTTTGGCGGTCTCGGCAAGGTGGAAGACCGCGCTGCGATTGCGATGTATCTCAATTCCAAGGGCGCAAATCTGCCGGTTCCCACCTTTGTGGCTGATGCTGCGGCGGGCGCGGCACCGGCAGAGGGCGAAGCTGCTGCTCCGTCTGCTGACGCTGCGGAAGCACCTGCGGCTGAACCGGCCGCTGCAACCGAGTAACTGGTGCTAGGGTTGGGTGGCGCAGGGCCCTCAACCTAACCCTTGAATCCCTGAGCGATGACATACCACTCGGACGAGCCCTTGCGGCTCGCCGGGGGTTTGGCGTGCTTGACGGCGGTGAAGTGCTTCTTGAGCAGCGCCAGCAGATCGCTATCGGTCCCGCCTGCCAGCACCTTCGCCACGAAGGCACCGCCCGGTGCCAGGTTCTCCGCCGCAAACCACGCCGCCGCTTCAACCAGCCCCATGGTGCGCAGGTGATCGGTCTGCTTGTGGCCGACCGTGTTGGCGGCCATGTCGGACAGGACCAGATCGGGCTTTCCGCCCAAGGCCTCGGCCAGCCTTGCCGGGGCTTCATCGGCCATGAAATCCATCTGGAAGATCGTCACACCCTCCAGCGGCTCGACCTCTAGCAGGTCGATCCCGACCACCTCGGCCTTGGGCGATTTGGCACGCACCACCTGCGCCCAGCCGCCCGGCGCAATGCCCAGATCAACCACCCGCGCCGCACCCTTGAGCAGCCCGAACCGTTCGTCGAGCTCGATCAGCTTGTAGGCGGCACGGCTGCGATAGCCATCGGCCTTGGCTTGCTTGACATAGGGGTCATTGAGCTGGCGTTCCAGCCAGCGCACTTGCGAGGCCGTGCGGCCCTTGGCGGTCTTGACCCGCTTGCTTGGCTCTTTTGTGCCGCGCGTCATTGCGAAGCACGCCCGGATCTCTGCTTCTGCAGCGCCTTCAGCGATTGTTCGGATTGGCGCTCGGCCGCCATCAGGCTTCTGAGGATACCTTCGCGGATGCCGCGATCTGCCACCCCCAGCCGCCGCGCGGGCCACAGGTCAAGGATCGCCTCAAGGATCGCGCAGCCAGCGACCACCAGATCCGCGCGATCCTGCCCGATGCAGGGCAGCGTGGCGCGTTCAAACGGTGTCATCACGCTCAGGCGCGCGCTGATCCCGCGCATTTCAGGGGCCGGGACAATCAAACCGTCAACCGCCTTGCGATCATAGCTCGGCAGTTCAAGATAGAGGCTGGCGAGCGTGGTCACAGTGCCGCTGGTGCCCAGCAAGCGAATATCATCGTGCCGCGCGGCATTGGCAACCCTCGCGGCGAAGGGGGCGAAACTGTCGCTGACCAGCTGGCGCATGCGGGCAAAGCGGGCGATGCGCGCGGCCTCGCTATCTTCGCCCCGGCCCACGGTATCCGTCAGCGAGACAACGCCCCAAGGCACGCTTTGCCAGTCAAGGATGCGCGGCACGCGGCTGGCCTCTGCCGTGCCCGCTTCGACCAGCACCAGTTCGGTTGACCCGCCGCCGATATCGAAGATCACGGCCGGGCCGGTGCCCGCCTCCAGCAGGATGTGGCAGCCCAGCACCGCCAGCCGGGCTTCTTCCTCGGCGCTGATAATGTCGAGCGCAATGCCGGTTTCCTGCCGGACTCGCTCAATGAACTCGAGCCCGTTTTCGGCCCTACGGCACGCCTCGGTCGCGACCGAGCGCGCAAGGCGGACATTGCGGCGCTGCAATTTGTCGGCGCAGATCGACAGCGCGGAAAGCGCGCGGTCCATCGCCGTATCGGACAACCGCCCGCTCGTCGCCAGCCCCTCGCCCAGTTTCACAACCCGGCTGAAAGCATCGATCACGGTGAAATCGCGGCCCGATGGCCGGGCGATCAGCAGGCGGCAATTGTTGGTGCCAAGGTCCAGCGCGGCATAGGCCTCGCCATAGGTGGATGGCTTGAGCGCGCCAATCGCATCAAGATCAGCTTCGGCGCGCACGCCGCCTGCCTGCCTTTGCATGGCCGGGCGTGCATCACCATTGGTGCCCTTGGGCCGACCATCGCGGCCGCCTGTCCTGGGATCGGGCTGAGGGGGGCGCTTGTAGCGGAAATCGGCTACCTTGCCGGACTTGCCGCCCCGTTTCTTCCCAGCATTTCTATTCATGTCCGGCGGGAGTGTTTCCGCCATGCCTTGCAACTTTCATCTCACTGCCCGCGCATCCTTGCGAGCAGCACTTGGTGCCAAGCTAACCCAAGCATGGGGCAAGAGCAAGCAACGCCATGCTTGACCTTGCCCGCGCACAAAACTAGGGAGCGCGCTTGCTGACGCCGCCGGGCCATGTCCGGGGCAGGCCAATGCCCCGTCCTCTAATGGTAAGAGAGCGGACTCTGACTCCGTCAATCAAGGTTCGAATCCTTGCGGGGCATCCAGCCATCCGGTATTTGGTAGCAAACGCACAAAGACCCGGATGGCGTTTCTAGCCTCATCGCCCCACCATATGGGGCATGGGACAAACTAACCTCCGACATTCGCTGAACAAGCGCTATTCCGCCCTCACCGGTCAACTCGAAGACGTGCGCGCCAATATCGAGCGCATCAACCGGGAGGTCGCCAAGCTCCCGGAGCTTGAAGCACGCATTCCTCATATTGAGCGGCTGATCGAAAGCGCTCGGATTTTGCTCGAAGATGCTGACCCTGAGTGGGAGGACGCGCAAGCGCCACCACTGAAACCTTGGACACACCATATCCCCGTGCCGTTCGGCCAGTGCGGCCGTCGTGGGATGGTAGTTCTGAGGAAGTCGGAAGAACCCATGACCGTTCGGCAGGTTGCCAAGGCCGTGCTTCGGGAGGTGGGCTGCGAGGAACCGGACAAGGAAACGCTGCGTCGGGTTCAGAACGCAGTCGAAGCATCATTCAGGAAGTTTCGCGGACGGACTGTGGAGTCTTCTGGGAAGTATCCCGCCCAGTGGCGGGCTATCAATAAGCCTGAAATCACGTTTGACCCGTAGCACTGTATACTTTGAGTTGACAGTGGCGCGCTCAATGTGAAGCCATAATTGCCGAAGACAAGCGAAGCCGAATCAGTGTATTAGTGATTCGCCGGCCTGATACATAGGTCGGAGCCGTAGTCGTGTTCCAGACGACTACGGCTCCATTTCATCCGCCCTCGTGGTAGGAAGGAGGTGAACCGTGCAGATCAACTGCGCGTTATTACGTTATACGTGATTCGGATTTAGGAGTCCAGACAGTAACTTAATCCTCGTCTAGGCGGAGATTTTTCACCTCCATCGCGGCGAGGCACTGGAGGAAGAAGGCAGCAGAGAAGGTCCCGCGACCGATCTTGTTACTTAAGTTCCTCTCACTGTCTTGGACTCCGATCTCCCCCAGCGCCCTGACGAGATCGGGATACTTCATTCTGCGCTTTGCCATTTCCGACCTCAGCAGAGCAGCAGCATGTTCACCCCAATCCAGCATAAATCATCTCCCATAAGGATAATTCACCACAAATGGTGAAAAAACACTTGACCGACTCGGACTTATTCATCAAATCCGATGCAAATTCACTGCATCGGAGGATAAGTCGCAACATTTTCTCACCTCGGCAAGAGCAAGGACGCTTGATCTCAAGCGGATCGCTCGCATGTCCGAGGAAGAGGCGGTCGATGCGTTCGTCCGGTTGCGCTGGGCTGAGACCGATGGCGAGCCCTATTGCCCCTACTGTGGTTGCGCCGTTGTCTATCGGATCGATCGCAATGTGAAGAACCGCAAGACCGGCCAGATCGTCGGGAAGCGGCGCAAGTTCACCTGTGCCGAATGCCTCAAGCAGTTCTCGCCGACCTCCGGCACCATGTTCCACGGCCGTAAGCTCGAACACCGCGACATCCTGTTCGGCATCGGACTCTGGGTGAACGGCGCTAAGGGCGAAGCCGCTCTCCACCTGTGCCGCGACATGAACGTGAACGTGAAGACGGCGTTTGTGCTGGAGAAGAAGCTGCGCGAGGTGATGGGCGCGCTCCAGCACGCCGAAAAGCTGTCCGGACAGGTCGAGGGTGACGCCACCTATGTCGGTGGTTACGTCAAGCCGGCCAATCTCAAGAAGCACCGCCGCGATCGCCGGAAGACGGCGAACCAGTCTGGTAAGCGACAGGCGGTCACGGTCCTACGGCAGCGCAACGGCAAGACCCGCGCCTTCGTGAAGACGGAGAAGGAGACGGCTGACATCATGCGCGATCTCGTCGAGATCGGCACCGAACTGATCTTCGACGAGGCGAAGGCTTGGGACGCACTTGAGGCCGTCTTTCCTGTGCGCCGGGTCAACCACGACGGGAACGACACCAAGAACTACGGTGAGGCAGCCTTTTCCCGCGACGGGATCAGCACCAATCTTGCGGAATCCAGCCACGCCCGCCTCAAGCGGTCGGAGAAGGGCATCCACCACCACGTCTCTGGTCCTTATCTGCAAGGATACGCCGACGAGATGACATGGCGAGAAGATCACCGCCGTATCTCGAACGGGGAGCAATTCCTCACCCTTGTTGCTGCCGGTCTCCACCACCCGCCTTCGCGGGAATGGAAGGGCTATTGGCAGCGCCGGAGAATGGCAGCCTGATGGCTTCCTACCTCATCCATCTCATGGGGCAGCGTGAGCCCGCCCGCATCGACTTACCGTTCGATGATGTGGACGAGCTTGCCGCCGAAGCATCACGCGCCAAGTTCCTCATCGGCCACATGACGAATGCCGATGAGGATGGTGTTTGTCGGCGCGTGATGATTGCAACCTACCGCATTGAGTGCGTGGTGGAAGCTGGTTAGACGATAGCGCAGCCAGCCATTAAAAGCAGGCATCCGAACAGGAGCGTCATGATACCACTTAGCAAGTTGCGAGCGCCCTTGCTCACAACGGCCGCCAAGATGAGGATGATGACGAAGCCTGTCATTAGCCGATCGGAGTGACAGAGCCGGTGCGAGAATCTACTAGATAGATTGCGGCACCGGTGCCATCGCGGTTCATCACGCAGCCAATGCCATACTGGCCGGGAGCGGCCTGCCGCATCTCCACTGCATCAGCGCAAAGATACCCCTGCGCGTTGATTGAGGCTTCGACGAAATCCTTAGCATTGGATGCGCTCCTCTTACTTCCCGAGGACGGTGAGAACGCATCCAAGATGGCTTGCTCCAGCATCGTCGAACCCGCCTGTTCGGTCGGCTGGGCTGAGCCGGTCTCGGTGGGCTCAGCGACAACGGGCGCGGCTTCCGCAACGCCCACTTCGCTGGTGGTCGCGTCCGCCCCATCGTCGAATACAATGAGGCCCGCAACAACCAAGCTCAGCGCTCCCCAGACACCCAAGAATCCTTTCACCGCACTGTGCATCATCGGCTCCCTTCTTTCCGAGAGCGAATAGCGGCCAAAGGTTAACAATGGGATTCATATGCCGTGGACCGATAGTCACCACTAAGGCGACTTGGCGATGTGGACCCGTATCTCGACATCCTCGGCAAGCGCATTCGCGCCAAGCGGCGCGAGCTTGGTATGTCGCAGGAGGGCTTGGCGCACGAAGCGGGACTGGATCGCAGCTATGTGGGCCGGATTGAGCGCGGCGAACACAACCTGACGTTTGTGTCGCTGGTCAGGATATGTCGGGCAATGGGGTGTGACGTGGCTGCTATCACGAACGGAATACCGGCGGGCATTGGCAAGTTGTAGAACTTCCTTGACTTTTAACGAAAAAAGTGTATACTCTTTGCCTCAGGATGCCGATGATAGCGTGGCGGAGGTTCAGGGCAGGCCTTGACTTTTCCACCCACCCCATCTAACTCGTCCTCAGTCAGTGGACTGATCGACTGAGGGGTAACACCCGATAGCCCTGACCCCGTGAATAAAATCACGCACTTGCTTATGGCTGTGGGCTCCTTTGGAGTTTGGTTTGTCGAGGAACTAAAGGGCGGCGCGAGCCGCCTTTTTTTTATGCAACTCGCTCAGCAAGTCTTCCCAACATGATGCGCTCACCTGTCTTGATGGGCTCATAAGTTCTTGCGTATGCGCTTTCGACGTAGAGATCGAGTGGGTCGAGCCCATCTCCCAAATGATCCACGTCGCCCTTTTTCACACGCACAAAGCAATAGTATTTTTCGCCCTGCTGGAGCGGATGTGACCTGCTCCCCGTTTTCAGGCCGCTGATAACTTAGCTTCGGTTTCCATATGCCCCTGGCGGGGGCGGTTCGTAAACTCGGCGGGTGCCAACCCGCCAAGGCTGCTGTGCGGACGCACGGTGTT